>Ga0214545_1012817_pt1 | contig 10720 bp, 7 predicted proteins | sample CNSS4metaG_FD_160064 | JGI IMG/M metagenome (GOLD analysis project Ga0214545, IMG submission 160064) | Root nodule microbial communities from cowpea collected in UCLA plant growth center, Los Angeles, California, USA - CNSS4 | ecosystem: Host-associated > Plants > Roots > Nodule | place: USA...
CTATATGTTTTGTCCTTTCATGAAAAACTTGGTTGGAAGCAATTTGTATGGCCGATTGATTGTCACAATACAAGAGGGAAGGTTGAGAGACTTGGATTTGTAGGTCATGCATGAGATGAATGAGCCATTGCAATTCACAAGTGGTGGATGCAAGGGCACGATACTCGACTTTCGGTTTCTTTTTGGACTTCCAGGAAATGGGAGATTGACCAAGGTATATGACATATCCTGTTATCGAGTGGCAGAGCAGCTTGCCCAATCAGAGTTGTTGAAGGCTTTAAATTGAAGGTCACATGTTGCTTGGAGAAAAATGTTTTGGCCAAGAGCGTTCTTAAGGTAACGAAGAATGCGCATGTGGCTTGATGATGTTGGGAGGTAGGTGTAGCTACAAACTAGCTAAGAAAATGCACAGTATATGTGATATCGGGTCGTGTGTGAGTCAAATATATTAACCTTCCAATAAGTCATCTATAGGGAGTGGGGTCTAGAAGTATATCAGTGTTTTCAGCAACTTTATGTTTTGATACATGCATAGGAGTGGAAACAGGAGCAGAATCAAGCATGCCTGTGTCTTTAAGAAGGTCAAGAGTATACTTACGTTGGGAGAGATGTATGCTTGTAACAAATCTAGCAACTTCAAAACCAAGAAAGTAAGTCAAGTCACCTAAATTTTTTTATTTTAAAGGTGTCATGTAGCAGGGAAGTAATGCTGGAAATTTCATCTAAATCATTTCCTGTCAAGACAACATCATCAACATACACAAGTAGAGTAGTGATTTTCGAATGAGAGAACTTTAAAAATAATGAGTGATCAGCAGTAGCATGCTTATATCCATGAGAAATAAGGAAATAGGACAATTTAGCATACCATTGCCTACTTGCTTGCTTTAAACCATAAATGGATTTATGCAAAAGACAAACATGATCCTTTTTACGTGCCAGACCAGGAGGAACCTGCATGTATACCTCCTCATGTAAATCATGTAAATCCCCATGAAGGAAGGCATTATTCACATCCAATTGCTTGAGGTGCCAATTGTTTATAACAACTAAAGAAAGCAAGACACGGATAGTAGTAATTTTAGCTACAAGAGAAAAGGTTTCAAAATAATCTAACCCCTCTAATTGACCATAGCCTTTGGCCACTAACTGTGCCTTATACCTATTCACAGAACCATCAACATTATATTTAGTTTTATAGACCCACTTAAAACCGATGGCTGTCTTGTTGGGGGGAAGAGGCAGGATGCTCCAGGTTGCGTTCTGTTTCAGGGCCTCAAGCTCCTCTTGCATGGCTCTCTTCCATTTTTCTTGTTGTGCAACAATTTTGTAATTCTCTGGTTCATTGTCAGTATGAAGAGAGAGAACTACCTGTTTAAAATGTGGTGAGAGCCGAGCAAGGGAAACATAAGAGCTGATAGGGTAATTGGATTTATGCATAGCCAAATTGGTTTGGTAATCATTCAAATAAGTTGGAGCATTCCTAATTCTAATAGATCTGCAAAGACTAACATCTTCATGGTGGACATTGCGATCATCTGCAGTATCACTATTGTCGATGTGAGGATCATGATTGGCAGGGATTTCGTCATTAGTGGCACCGAAAGTGTCATTGGTGGTTTCAGAATTGAAATCTTCTTCATAAAGGGTGTCATGGTGTGATATTTGATGCTCAACAGCAAGGTCATGATAAGAATCATTGTTTTTCAAAGACTCTAGTATGAGGAAATTGATTTTCATAAAAGATTACATTTCGAGAGACACAAATTGTGTGACTTTTTAAATTGTAAATAATGTAGCCTTTAACATTTGATTGTAACCCAAGAAAGATGCTAGCGTCAGCACGAGCATCTAATTTTTTTCTGTCAGCTGTTTTTGTAGATAGAAAGCATAGCAACCAAAAACCCGAATGAGATTTATATCAAAAATTTTGTTATACAACCTTTCAAAGGGTGAAGTATTCTTAAGAAAAGGAGTGGGAACACAATTTATGAGAAAAACAGCGTAAGTGACAGCATAACTCCAAAATTGCATGCTAAGTTTGGACTGAAAAAGGATTGCACGAGTGACATTCATAATGTGTTGATGCTTCCTCTCGACAATACCATTCTGCTGAGGGGTCTCAACACAACTAGTTTGATGCACAATGCCTTCATTTTGGAAAAAAACTTTTCATGTCAAACTCAATGCCATTATCAGATCGCATGACTTTAACCGTTCTACCAAATTAGGTTTTCACATAATGGACAAAATTAATAATGTGTGTACGAGTCTCAGCCTTGGATTTCATAAGGAAGATCCAAGTAAATCTAGTGTTATCATCAACGATGGTAAGGAAATACCTCTCTCCATTCAAGGAGGCTGTGGAGCAGGGCCTCCAAATATCAGTGTGAATAAGATCAAAAACATTAGACGCATGTGAAAAACTTTCAGGAAAAGGAAGTCTCTTTTGCTTAGACTTATGACAAACATCACAACAATCATTCATATTATATTGTATACAAGGATGTTGTTGCTTCATGACAGCAAGTCTTTGGTTAGAAAGATGTCCTAATCGAACATGCCAAATATTATTCTTATTTACATTCCTACAAATCAATGTAGTGTTATTTTCTTCATGACCCAAGCCAGTTCTTAGCACATACAGGCCACCCCAAAAATCAGCTATACCAATCTTGCCTTTGGTTCTCACATCCTGAATAATACAAGCATCGGAGGTGAAAGTTACCTCACAATTATGATCACAGATTAACTTAGAAATGGATATGAGGTTATATGCAAAATTTAGAATATGCAAAACATCCTTTATAAAGAAATTGTTATTAAATCTTATAACTCCTATGTAGGTTGCATTTACTTTTGCCCCATCAGGAAGATTGATAGGAATAGGGTGAATTTGATTATAAGAGACATAATTTGACAAAGATGAAGATATGTGGTTAGTGGCACCGGAATCTAAAATCCATTTTAAGCATTTATCTTTGTTCAAAGAATGTGCAGTAAGAGTAACAACACTTGGATCAAAACTGCATGATGTGATAGATCCAACCTGGTTTATGCTGGCTAAGGCCTTACTGCCATCATTGGTCTGTTGTAGAAGGCCCAATAGAGCCTGATATTGTTGCTGAGTGAGCTTGAAATCTTGGTCTCCATCACGTTGCTAGTCATTGTGCTTTGGCTCATGTTGAGTTTCCACTTGATTGACTGAACTTGTCTTTACGCTTTGAAGCTTATGGCCTGGAGGAAACCCATGTTTCCTATAACACACATCAATAGTATGGGCGTTTCGTCCACAGTGCGTGCAGACTTTTCTATTGGCATTGTTTCTATTCCCTTTATCAGAATTTGTTGGAAAACCATGCTTTTTGTAGCATGTAGATTCGACATGTCCGCCTTTTCCACAGTGGGTGCATGAAATAGTGGCAACCGCATTAATCTTGGCATCAGTGTTAGGAAAGAAAGAATTTCCTCTAATCTGTCGTTCTTGTTGTGCTACATAATGAACGATTTTAGTAATAGGATGAATGGGTTCAAGAAGAAGGACATGTGACCTTATATTGTTGTATTGATCATTGAGTCCTCCCAAGAATTCATGGCGTGATCTTCAATTTTCCGTTGCTTAATCACTGAAGCAACGTCACATGAGCATTTGGTAGGACACTTGCAAGTAGGTTCCAGTTTAAAATTTTTCAAGCTCATCCCAAATTGTCCTTAGCTTTGTGAAAAACTCCGTCACAGTGAGATCACCTTGTTTCAGGGACGCTGCTTCCATTTGCAATTCAGAGATCCTCAAAAGATCCCCCTGGAAGAATCTTGACCGCAAATCCTTCCAGATTTCCTTCGCTTTGTCCATCCATAGTATGCTTTGTTTTATCGAAGGGGAGACAAAATGGACTAACCACGAAACCACCATGTTGTTGAACCGGTTCCACAGCGGGTAATTTGGGTCATTCTTCTTTGGTTCCTCAGCTGTTCCATCAATGAACTCTAGCTTGTTTTTGGCGCTCAAGGCTGTCACGAAAGACCTACTCCAAGAATGGTAGTTACATGCTTCAAGAATGGGGGACACCAAGGGAACTGTTGGGTTCTCATTCGGATGCAGGTAAAGATACGATGGTGTAGGGGGAGCGGCTTTCACATCCTCATTGGCCATGATGAAAGGAAACAACGTAAACAAGGTAAAAGAGAAAAGCAAGATTCAAAAAGAAGGTTGAAGATGAACCGATCAAAGACGTGCAACAGAGCTCTTCAAATGAAGAGCTCTGATACCATCTTGGAAATTGTCATTCCATGGACGAGAGAAACGAATAGTCGAGGATGTGAGATGATGAAGGCAGCGGAAAAAGAAACGATAGAGAAAGGGAAAACTAGGAGAAGAAAAAGTGAAGATGTTATTTTTATTACTGTATATCTTCGTGTCGATTGAAATAGGGAGGTTACAAATATATATATATATATATATATATATATATATATATATATATATATATATATATATATATATAAAGAATAAAGCATAACTAACTAAGATAAAAACAGAGTGCACTGTTGGTTGTTAGTAAAGGCAGTAACGATCATATTGGCACTTGGCGTATTGTTGGACGTGACACCATCAATTTCCTTGCTTTTAATATTCTGAGAGTAACTGCAAGAATTGTTTTCTGGAAACAATATTGTTTAAAAAAAATTTTCTCAAAAGTGTAATATCATTTTTCCAAATGAATCTGTTTAGAGTTTTTTTTGTTTATATATATATATATATATATATATATATATATATATACTCGAAATATGCATTTTGTCCAGGTTTAGAGTTTAACTTTGAAAACGGTTCATGCATTATTTCATTAGCATTTTAGAACCATTTTAGCTTAATTTAGAGTTTTATTTTAGTATTCCCCATTGTTACAAACACAACTCAGTTTTCACATGTTTAAATCACTCATCACTTTGTTATTTCATTGGATCATACCCTGGTTATCACTCTGCTACATTAAAAGGGGAAATTGAAACTTTTGTTGGAGGTTTAACAAACTACCATAACTATTATAGTTTTTCTCATAATTGAAATATCAACTTTATTGATAGTTAGAAATCTTAAGTAAGTTCATAAATTTTCATGTTTTTTCACAACTTGTAAATTAAGAGAAGAACATTAGTAGAAAAAGGTTAATTTAAAGGTGATTCTAATCACTTTTTTATAATAATTTTAGAACTGTTGACAAAATTGTCATTAAAAAATGGACAATTTTTACCATTTATACCATCGTTGTGTGCATTCATTCCGACTATGTTTTGCTATAAATAAATAGTTGTAATAATGTGAAGAAAAAAAATGACTAATAATTTTGAGCAAAATTATTATCATAGCTTCGTGTAGAGGTTCATATATGTCGCAAATTACAGTACAAATTTAATTGTGTTTATTGTTAAAATGATTGTTGTAGTAGGGATTTGACCATGGTTGACACTGCAATCATTGTTGTAGCCTGAGGAGGTTATATATGCTCCTAATTATAGTACAGATTAGATAATAGTTATGGTTAAAATTGGTATAGAAAGAATATTATGTCTCACTTTCTAGTTTGGAGGAATCTACATTGATGCCAATGTAAAATTTAACAAATAATCAATATAAATTATGTTGTTTTTTGTAGTAATATTTCATTTTTTTAATGCTATTTTCTTAGTTAAAAATATGCATATATTAATTAATTAACCAAATTCAACAATGTCATATAAAAGTACGTATAAAACAAAAATGAAATTAATTATGTCAAAACAAAGTATTAGTATGTATTTCAAATGTGAAAAAAGAAATTAATTACAATTATATAATGCATTAAAATGTCTTGTAAAGGTTGACCAATTGCAAAAAAGTCACTGGTATTTAATTGCCATTATAATTAGTATTTTTTTTTAATATAATCATTTCTTATATCATCAGAAAAGTAGGCTTTGAGTATGACATAGTACCAATAAACAGTAAATAAATTCATATAAAACAAATAAGTCATCACCTTTTAACGTACAAATTTTAAAATATTAAATTTGTAAAGTTTTTTACTTATTTACCAACAAAAAACATTTAACTTATTTTAGATTTGTAACATTCACTAAAACATATTTGTCCTCCCTGTAAGAATTTTTGTTGAAACAGAAGCAAAATAACAATTTTTCTAAAAGGATTGATAAAATGGAGAAAAATATATAAATACGTAAATCAAACATCATTGATTTCAACAATGCAACATAACCTCCGAGAGAAAAAGTATGTCTACACTTTAGATTTAAACCTGTGAACAATATATGTTTCAGATGTGTATCTGAAGTTGAGATTTCTCTATATGCTATAAAATATGAGCTAGAATACTTTTAATCCCCGTACATGAATCATTTATAAGTGACATGAGTACATTGAGCTTTTTCAGATGAGTTAAGTTTATATATGTTCAGATAAAGAGGTCAAAACCTATGAGTGTAACGTGTGTGGTTGCTGTGTTTAGACATGTCCCTATAGAATTCATATTACAAAAGGTTAAATGGTGAGAAAAAACAACCTATAATGTACGAAGATTACGGCCTAAAGCAAATAGATATTGCTGATGTGTGAATACATTTCCTAGTCTATTTGTTAATATTTTATAAACATTGATTTCTTTTAACTTAATTAAGTAGTTAATTAAATACGTTAATACCAAAACTCATATTGGTTAGAAATGAATTGGCATTTTCCTAATCATTATTTTAACATAACTACGTAATTTAATACTTGGATTTTGAATTTTATATTCATAAACATTAGTAAGAGAATTAAAGACTAAAAATTCACTGTTAGGAAGTTGTACGCAATAATGGAGATGTCAGTGAATTGAAAGCATGAATTATATATGACAATTTAACAGAGCTAGAAAAAAAATGTGAGAAATAAATGTTCAAATTTTGTCAAGAAATAGAAGTGAAGATAACAACAAGATATCTGACATAGATGATGAAGAGTGGAGGTGACTGTAATATGTTTGCAAAATATAGGTGAGAAATACAAGTGTACTGTTATACTATAAATATATTAATTGATTATCAATTATTTATGTTATAATTATATATTGCACAAATATGTACAAAGTTTGTTATATATATAAAAATTGAAACATGCTTCTTGTTATTTCTTGTGTATTTATTTTCTGTGTTGGATAAAGAGAAACACAATATATAAATGGTGTATACTGTGAACTAATTTCTTATATGCACTAATTTGGTTGAAACTGAGACGTTTAATTATATATGGTGATAATATTTATATTACAATTGCTAAATAATAAATATTTTTCACGTATTATAATAAAATAGTATATTTATTCATTATGTATATGAAAACATAACTTAATTAACAAAATAATTTTTATGCGACAATATCTATATTCAGACTATAAGAAATTCTTGGTAAAAGAAAGAAGTGACACTCCCCAAATAATGAATATTAGAAAATATGGTATTTAGAATACCAAGGATGTCTGATGTTTAGTTAATCAATAAAAAGTAAACAAACACCATAACAGTAAAATTGCCTACTTAACAGGGAACTACACCATTTAAACGTTAAAGTAGTTGTTACTCTGAATTGAATCTTTTGCCTCGGATCTGAAGCTTATGTCTCTAATGTTACTTCTCTATCATCCTACACTGAACTCTTGTGCTTCTGTTGTTTAAAATCCTTTTGAGAATTGTTTTTCCCCGATAACCAGACAAACATTATTTAATGATTCAGGTTACTTGGATCCATGAAGCAAAACTAAAAGCAAAAGCAAATAGTTTTTTTTTTTTTTTTTTTCTTTTTGAAAATCCAAGCATGCATGCACAGTATTAATTTATTCCCTTTTTGTTTATTCAATCTTTCCATTTTCAATCTGCTTTTCATACTACGAAAGAAGAAAGAGGGAGGGGAAAAGTAGAAAAGGAGGGCAAGATATATATACGTACAAGGCACAAAGATAAAGCCTCGAGTAAAGAACAAAGATCAGAAATGACCATGCACATGCATTATTATTTCATGAATGATTGCTTCTGATCACTATTATACTACCATGATGAATAATTGACACTGTTGCAGAATTATTATCCTCTAAAACTTTCATAATCTTTAACATTAACTATTAAACACTTAAATAATTGCCTTTGAAGCAAAAACTTATGAACACATGTTGGAAGTACCACAGTTTAATAATGTTATGCCTGGTAAGAAACAACATTAAGGTGTAGAAAGTTAGTCTTAGAAAAGTGTCGGATAGTAATTAATGATTAATTAATTAATTCCCATAATAGTGGGGGGAAGGGTTAAAAAAGTGGGTGAAGGGGGTAATAATAAGAACAAAAGTGCTGAAGATGTTTTGTAGTATCTGTTTGTAGGTGGTCTGAAAAGGCAAAAGGCAGCCCTTTGGGTGAAACCCCAAAAACAGCAACACATAGCAGTGCTTCATCTATCGTTACCCACACACACTGACATTATCAATCCATCAAAGGTGTGTCACCACTGCAGTGCTAGTCCATGCTCAGTAAGTATCACTGACCCCTCAAACAAAATTCATACTTTTTTATATAACAAAAATTTTATTTTTCATAATCACACGAACATTCAGATCGATGCTGTTTAAACATGGTTAACCATGTTGTTTTAAGAAAAGATATGAATTTATGAAACATTATACGAGTGTAGTGTCTCTTTGTACTGGTATGTGTTTCCCTCTTTCTTTTTCTCTGCGTGATATCTATGGCTATGCAAATGCAAAGTTTTGAACAGTAGAATCTGTGACTGCCCTGTCTGCATGTCTGTCTTTCATCTGCAGTCACTGAATACTCTTGACTACCTCTTGGTGACTCTCTCTCTCTCATTATCACAGGAAAAAGTAGCATGAAAAAGAAAACGTCCTTTAATTAGATAAGACTGTCACTTCTGCCATTAAATGCAAGAACCTTAGCTTTCATTTCACTGTTTGTCTCCATCTTCTCGCACCCTTCTCTCTCTCAGAGAGACAACAGACAAAGGTTCAGTGTCTAATTCATTCACCCAAATCTTAGTTACAACGAAAATCTAACAAAGTAAATAACCACCAATCACTTGTCTCACGTCAATTTTTAACAACTTTTCTTTCTGCACATTTCTTCATATTAGACTTGTGATGCCTGTCTAACACTGAGAAGCGTGATAGAACAATATTCCATAACACATCTTCCATATCTAGTCAGATTTGATCATTTTATTCCATTTTTCTAAAATGAAATTTGTTAATCTTATAGTTTCTAATAACAACATGTTAATAAATATACTGAAGAAGGACTAACACACTATAAATAGCATTAATAGATACTAGATTCACATACCAGTAGTATAAAGGACTGATTAAAAAAATTGTATAAATAAGCAATTACTTAGTTCATGTCACTTTTTGTATCTCTTAAAAAACACTGGAAAAAAAGAACCTAATGGTATTTTGTTTGCTAGATACCTTCTGGAAGTTTAACTACTGGTGTAATACTAATACAGTTCAAAAGACAATTTTCTTAGTTTTTCTACATTATATTAGATGGTTTAACCATTAACATAAGAACTAGAAAATAAAACACGGTTTTAAAAATGAAAAGAAGTAAGAAAAATATTTTGAAATAAAGACCTACTAGAATGGTATTGTTTATAATTGTAAGAAATAAATCGGTAATTAAACCTGGTAAAGCAGAAAGATAATGGATGAGAGGAAGTAAGTTCAATCCATCTTAGAGAATCCATTCTACAGTTTATTGTTGTTGTTATTATTATTAATTAAAACCAAAAACCACTTCATTACTGTTATAACCTTCATCATCATCTTCTAAATCCAACTCCTCTTCATCTTCGTCACCAAACAAGTCATCCTCCCCAATCTGATCACAACTCTCGACAGTGTGAGGAGCATGGCCATCACCAAAGGCACGAACATGGTCTTTGAGGGACCTCTTGTGCTTGAAATCAGAGCCACAGATGCAGAACCAAAGCTTACCACAGTTTTTCTCGTGTGTCCTCCAATCCCCTCTCACAGCAAAAGGCTTGCCACACTTTCTGCACCCAAAAGGCTTTGCTCCATGCTTCCTCTTGTAGTGAGTCTGAAGAGTCCTGAAATCCTTCAATGGCCTTGACCTTGGATGCTCTATGTTGTTTTTGCAACCCTCAGCACAACAATAGCAGGGAAGCCTCAGCATTGACGAAGCTGGTTTTGCTCCTCTCAGCGATTCAGGTCCTTTCCTATATTGCGAACCGTGTCCCCACATGTGCATCTACTTGTTACAATGCATTAGGGAAAATTCGCATCACATATTTTTAATTAATGCACCACTCGACCATGAAAGAAAAACAATAAACTGCATAAGCAATGAAAATATATTCACGCTCACAAAAATGTTTTTTGTTATGTATTTTGGTAAGAGGGCTGACAAAGGTACACCAAAAATCGGGTGGATTGAGGTGAAAATATAGGTAAGTTAAGAAGAGAAAAACAATAGATATTTAATGTTCAACACTGTTTTGGGTTGTGAAAGGGTTAATTAAATCACAAACTCGTGCTATTGATAACTGAAGAGATAACTTTTGAAACAAATCGCAGCTATTTTCTGTAGGAAAGAAAAAGCAGTACTAATGGTGTCAAATTCAAACATTATAACCAGAGAGTGTAATGTAAATCTGTGATAAAAA
>Ga0214545_1012825_pt1 | contig 10712 bp, 5 predicted proteins | sample CNSS4metaG_FD_160064 | JGI IMG/M metagenome (GOLD analysis project Ga0214545, IMG submission 160064) | Root nodule microbial communities from cowpea collected in UCLA plant growth center, Los Angeles, California, USA - CNSS4 | ecosystem: Host-associated > Plants > Roots > Nodule | place: USA...
ATGGGTCCATAACGGATAGAGAGGTCGTGAAAATCTCGGTGAGGTATTGTGGAGAGAAGGTGGAGGTGACCAATGATGGGGAGGGCCATTGGAGTTGGTGGAAGAAGGGTCTTCTTTTGTTTTCTCCATAGTATGAATGCAATCACGATGGTGGAGATCAAACAAATGAGTGACAGTTGAAATGCCATACCTTGAGTATTATCGAGTCTTCTTTTTTGTTGATTGTAAGGTAGCATATAAGAAACCAAGAGGGATATTAAATAGTAATACACATCCTCATAGTCGGTCTAAACCATTCGCCGTAATGATCAGAAATGAGACTAAAGTTTCTGCGAGTAGGGTCTACAAATATGTTTAGTGTAGTGATAGTCGACACCCAGTTGAAATTTATGCCCATTTCACACTGTGACGCGTTAGCAGTATATTATTATTTTAAGAATTCACGCGAATTGCCACCTGCGTCAAAAATGGATAAGAAGTTTTGCATGGATCTTGGATAGACGACATAGACTTATGATATATGTTATCATTAAAACTAAGACTTATGATATATGTTATCATTAAAATAGTGAAAATTAGAATTTAAGTTTAACTCATTTGTATGAAATCTGTTTATGATATATGCAAATCCAACGAATATTAAATTTTGTTAGGATATAAGTGAAAGAAAAGTGGAAGTAAATAACATGTAATCAGTGGTATTTTGACAATATCAGTACGTTTACACCCAAGTGGGGTTATACACCAGAAAATGTTGTCAAACTCTTATCCTCTGTTTCTATCCACAGATTTACTGTATGCCAAGACGGAATAGCGAATGCGTGATGTGTTTGTTTCTATGAAATTAACGCAAAATAAGGATAGAGGGAAAGAAAGCACATCACTGGATACAAAATTAAATCTTTGAACCTCTCATTTTAACCTATGTACTGTTTACTTTTGCGTTATTTGAATTGTGCATGTGACTTGAAGAAGCACCTACTTCACTATTTCTTTCGTAGTTTAATCTTTAACTTTTAGTTTAAATAAGGTGGAAAGAATTGTGTTTAGTCATTACTTCCCACATCCATTATTTATATAAGGAGATCACAAGTAAATTTTGACCACAACTTTTATGATATTAAAAAGTTAGTAATTTTTTTTATAGAAAAAAGTGTTTCTTTATTAAAATGTAATGCAAATTCTAGAAGAATCTAGAAAATCATAAGATAAAAGTATTGAAATGTAATGAAAGTTCTAGAACAAAGTAGAAAAGCCTAAGATATGAAGAAAAATATCAAGAACATTCTACATAGGCAAAAATCTAGAACATTCCACACAAGTTGTGGCTAGCACTTTCTAGAATACTCTATAGGTCTATAAATACCCATGTACTCAATCATTTGATGAATGCCAAGAACTAAGATCACATCTAACACACCACTCTCACTACTACAACTACATACTTCTTCCAACTACAACTTTCACACTCTACTATCTACACATTTTCTCTATTCCCTTCACAACCTTAAAATACCAACATTCTTTTTGAAAGAGTTATTACTTGACCAGAGACTCAAATGAAAATCACCGTCGTTAACTTATTTCATTCTAAATACTGCATTGACTTATGTTCCAAATTTGTGTTTGAAACTTTAAATTAAGGTTACTTTATTATTTTCAAAATTAATATGTTCCTAATCTTCTTTCTTTCTTTCTTTTTTGGTTCTTAATTCCTCTTCTCCGGATATCTTGATCTTGCGAGAGGATATCTCACCCTAAACCATGTCTATTATATCCAATAACTAACCAAAAGTCCCACCAAATCTGAGAAAAAAATCCAATTATAAAAATATCACTAAATTCACCACCTTAGTGTTGAGAATTCAAGTGTGAGTCTAAGTTCCATATTGAGTCAAAATGAAATAATTGAGCATTATATAAAGATGAAAGTTCATAAACTCATTATCTTAAGGCTTTGGGTTAAGAGTGGTTTTAATCCTTTATCTATGGATTTGACTCATGTCTCATTGGTATTTATATATATCTTTTCTTTTTTTAATTTTAAGACTTTGAAATTTTACTTCAATCTGAATCTCAAATTTCTTGAGAATTCTAAAATCTATCTTGCTAGATTGGTATGTGTCATTTTCAGCAACTATCAAACATGCAAGGATCTTCACAATTTATATGATTTGGCTCAGCTACTGGTGCTACATTGAGCTCACACATGAATGTTGATAATATATTGAATATTGTTATCTGGAAGCTAGGGGAAGACAAAACATGAACACCAGTGATGATGTAATCCGACGTACTTTTGTTGTTGTTGTTCAGTCACCTTCTCTTTATAGATCAAACTACTTTTACTAGTATATATCTTGTTGCTTTAAATTCATGTCAATTTCAAATGTGTATGAATCTGGAATGTTCACAAGTGTGTTTTAGGTTGGAATGTTCATAGGAAAGGTTTTAGGTTGGAATTGTCTTGAGTGGATAATGAATCTGAAGAATGGAATTGTCTTGAGTGGATAATGAATTTGTAGAATGGTATTGTCTACAATTTTTTAAATCAGAAATTAGTTTAACCATTCATCACTCACCAACTGTAGTTACAATTGTCTTATGGTGGGGTGGAGTTATATTATCACATTAGAGCCAATCACTTTGTCAAGGCATGTTGACCTCGGGTTTTTTTACATTTATAGTACAATTTAGATATGAAATTCCAAAAATAGTGCACTTTTGAAAAAAAAAAAATCATATGATACGGTTTTATTACGAAGAAGTCTTCCAAAACGATAAGACTTTTATTAAGTTTTATCATTTTGGGAAGACTTTGGTACAAAAAGTGAAGTCGTCCCATCTTGATACAACATCAATTAACATAATAATTTGTTTAAGCAAAGTCGTGTCATGTCTTCAGTTTTGGACAATTTATGAAGAAGTTGTCTTAATATGGAAAGACTTTAGTATCAGGAAAATTTATGCAGAAATCATTCTAATATGGAAAGACTTCAGTACCAGAAAATTAAAAAATTATAAAAATGAAATATTTTTAATTTAGTTAAATAATAAAAATAAAATAATAAAACACATTCTCTAAAACATAATCAGTGAAAAAAATTATTAAGATTTGTTCATCATCACAAAATGGCTTAAAAGCTATCTATGGGACCCTGTGCCACAAAGTCTTCTTCTTTGTCGTCTAGGTATAATATGAGGGGCTTGAGGTGGATTGTCATCATCATTATCCTCATATTGTTGTATTTGATTGATATTTTCGAGCATTTGTGACGACATTGTAGGCTAATAATATTTTTGAAAGGACATGGGACATGCATATGTTAAAAAGTAGGTGTTTATTTTAAAGATAATAAAAAAAAGATGTTAAAATAAGGATAATTAGCTCTACTGAACAAGCACGAAAACATTCTCGAGCTAAATAAGAATGTTTATAAATAGAATTTTCAATAATCTTCACGATTTTAACAATTTAATTTTGGCTCACATGTTTAAAAATTGATAATTTGAGTTGAACTGCAGTGAAATTTTCCTGACACGGAAGTCTTCCCATATTGGGACAACTTCTTTATAAATTTTTCTAACACTGGAGTCTTCTCATATTGAGACAACTTCTTCATAAATTGTCCAAACTAAAGTCGTGCCAACATGGCACGATTTTGCTTAGACAGATTATTAAGTTAATTGAAGTTGAATCAAGATGGAACAATTTCACTTTTTGTACTAAAGTCTTGCTATTTTGGCACGACTTCATCTAATTTTAATAGAAGTCTCGTCATTTTGATACGACTTCTTCATAATTAAGTCGTTTCAATTTGCTGACACGTAATTAAGTCGTTTCAATTTGCTGAGACATTATTTTTAAAAACTGTACCATTTTTGCAATTTCAAATCATCTTTAAGTTTTGTAGACTTTCAATTTCAAATTTTGCATACAGTTACAAGATTGAATATTGAAAGTATTCTTTATTTTAAATTATAATCTTCCGAGTTATTCAGAGGTAGTTACATTTTAAAATTTCTTGGATGATAATTTAAATATGATTAAAATTGAATTTAATAATTTTAATGACAGTTATTCAGGTGGTTACATTAAATTGTTATTACGATACTCCTATGACACCAAATTCTAAGTCAATGGATTAAAATATTATTTTTTAAGTGCTCCTTCCTTATATACATCCAACAAAAGTTCAAAGACCTTGAATGACACAAAGTTTCTAAATTGTTATCACTTTGATGATTTTACAGAAGTTATATCAATATAAAATCATTCTAAACACATTTATATTCATCAAAGTTTATATGATATATACTAAAAAAATCATTAAATAACAATTAATTTAGATATCAAAATAATCAGTTGTTATATTAATTAAATTACATATTAGTTTATAAATTATTGATTTTTAAAATAATCTCTAATATTAATTAAAATTTATAATTAATTTGTGAGTTAAAATCTAAATTAAATTTTAACATTAACTATCTAGATTTTATTTACCAACTACTATTCATTCAAAACCGCTGTCTATTTTTAACTATTATTTCAGCTAATAACTGTTATTTTACTTTTAGAGTGACATTGGCATTTCTCGTTTTATTTAAAAATATAAATTTACCAAAATTTAAATAAAAAACATAAAAATTATAAGTTAAAAAGTGAATTTTAAAATATAATTTTTCTGTAAATAAGAAATAGAATAGCTAAATCATGTATAAATTACTTTCTTTTTCTTAAGACGAGAGAAAAAATTTAATAATAATTAAATTGTTCATTTATAAAATATTCTCTATTTTTAATTTTAGAAATTTAATTTTTAATTGACATAATTTTTATTTAAGTTTTGATAAATATTTTATTTTTAATAAAATATGAGACAGATTTAATTTTATTAATTAAAAGAAAATATTCATTTTAAAAAATTAAAATTATCATTTTATTAAACGCATACTGTTACACATATAAATTTTATATTTTAGAATGTATGATTCAAAATTTATTTTTTATTTTTATTTTGAAATGCACTGTCTCAAATAAAAAAATTGTATTCAAAAAATATAATCCAAAATAAGAAATTTATATTACATATCGAACAATCATAATACATTTTTTGTTTTGTATGTTAAAATATATAATCGAAAATATAAAAGAGAAATTGTATTTTTAATTCTACATTTCAAAATATAAAAGTATATAGACAATTATGTAGGTGCAGGAAGAAATGGCCTGGATTATGTTCTACTTATATCCAATTACAATGAGACACTTATACTCCAAATATCGGGCCTCACGTGTTACAATAATTGGGCTATCTTTGTTTTAGATTTCATACTTTCGCAGTTGCTTCCTGGATCCCTATTTACTCGTATAAATAGAATTATCCTTTCGTCTCTTCTGGATTGTATAAGTTAGAAGTCAAATAACTTTCAAAAATTAAAAATTGTTAAAAAAAAAAAATTGCAATAGTACACAGTTATAAATTTATTTTCAACTTTTAGATTATTTAAATAAAAAAAAATTCAAAAAAAAAAATAAGTTACATAGTCTAAAAATCATTTTGTACTTTTAAATTACAGAAATTTAAAAATTATTTTATACTTTTAAATTACATACTTTAAAAGAATGAAACAGAGAAAAATTATATGAGCGCAGGAAAAACAATATGCAGGTGGAGCAAAAGGACGGTTCAATGTTTTTTTTTTTAATATAATTTTCGTGTGTTAAATGATTAATTCAATTATTTTAAAAAATATATAAAAACAAATTACGAAACTCTTCCTATAAATAAATAATTGAATCCGTCCCCGTGCCCCGCACTTTTCTCTGACTAATCAAGAACACTGTTTCAAATTTTGTATAAAGACAATGAAATAACATGTTTGACTTAATTAGTTAGTTTTTTGTACATGTGGGTTTGATTTATGATTAAAGCAACAAATTAAGCCACAAAATTTATCCTTTAAATAGTATTCTATTTCTTCCACTAACTAATCCTAACGACATAACTAGAAATACATAAAAAACATGATTCACATAATAAGGAGTTGTTTTATGAAGTTTAATTTTATTTTTGTAAGTTTTATTGTGACACGTCATTTTTTTTATATTTTTATTCTAATATAGAAGTCTCGTAAACTCCAAAATATTTTTTCAATACTTTACCAACCTTGGTTATAATCTACAAGAAAACGTATGCTTATATGCAAACTGCTTAACTTGAATCAACCAAATCAACTTACCCTTACACATTTGTTAACAATATAAGTTGTACCACAACTCCGTTGTATCACGTGTACAAACATGCATAAAAACTAAAATAATGATATCAACATACTAAAATTTATCATTTACATAAAAAATATGTTATATTTATATTTAATTATATTTAAATAAATCAAAAAGATGTTAAGGAGAAAGGGTTTTTAATTTTCAACCATATCACAAACAAGTCACAATCGGGTTCATGATACCACATGATAATAGTTGCTTCCAAGAAAGACGACACACACGTCAATTATTCGACGGAATGTCTTATCTAACCAAAAATACTATGCGAAGTAAAAGATAGAAAACGCGATTGAAGATAAACCGTGGAATGAAAAATGAAGATGAAAGTTGTCAAGTCACTTAGGGTGCTCGTCAAGATAAGTGGATACATAATACTCTTCACGGCACTCAATTCATCAATTGAGATAATTGAGAGTTTCACCATCACATAACTCATATACTCGTGAGATAAGTGAATGAAAGTCATAGAGAAATGAAATTTGTGCTCCTCTCCAAGTCACTCAATAGAACCCATGAGATAAATAGGGAACTCGTGACTTGAGTCACTCAAGATAAGACTCACGCAAACATAAACAAAAAAATCACTCAATAATATTTCTTCATGTATATTCCAAATTTTGCTTAGAATAAAAGACAATCCTCTATTTAAAGTTTGAGAGGAAGTTACCACTCTTGTGATTAGAGTGGGTGGTGGTTCCTAGAATGATTTGGAAATCCCTCACATCATGTCCATTCCCCTTCTCATGCGTATATCAATTTACATAAAAAAATAAAAAAAAATATGTTATGTCCATGTTTAATTATATTTAAATAAATGGGTTAGGAAAAAGGTTTTTAACTTTCGACCATTAAGATGTAAATTGAAGTGGAGTCTTAAATTTAATTAAACAAACTAGACAACTAAGGCTTCAAAAATTTACAAGACAATTTTTTTAAGAATTTTAAATTTTATTAATGGAAATGAATATTTGATAGGATATAGTGATCATGCTATTTAAGATATGGAGTCAGATATTGATATAGATTACGTAAGATCAGTCCTTTTTTTTTTTTTAAATTTAAGAAAATTTATTTTGCATCGGCATTAGAATTCACCAAAAAAATATATTATTTAAATTGATATATAACCTAAATTCAATAAAAACGCGTAATATTTTCAAAGAAACAAAAAGTATATTTTGATAAAATTGTTAAGTAATTAAATAACTCATTCACTTGAAAGTTATATTTTATTGATTTTGTTTTGTATATATTAGATAAATTTATTTCTTCTATTGAGTGTTGATTAAAAATAAAATATATGAAAATCTATTTAGTTTTTCAGCTCATTTGAACAAATTTAAAATTTCAGAGTAACATGAATTGGAAAAATATTGTATTCATCTTGAAAATATTTTTGAGTTTTAATGATTACTTTAACATTGATAGTCTTGATTTGTTTTAAGGGTTGAATGAAATATGAACATGTGAAATATTACATTTTACATATAAACAAGAAAATAATTTTATAGTGTGTGAATGGGTAAAAATTCTATTATTTTATAAGACTAAGTTAAATTTAAAATCCACTTTTTAATTTTTTTAAATGTATTTATTTATACAATATTATTAACATTATTTATAACAGTTGGCATTGTTGAAATAATTTTTCAAAAGTTGAAATTGACTAAATCGTATGTGACATCAATTATGTTATAAGATAGATTGAATTAATTCACTACATTCCTTTATATTATTACCTATGGAAATTATTTAATCATAAAACCCTAATAAAAAACTGTAGAGTTAAAAATATTAAAAAATTAAAATATAAAATTTCGAATCTAAATCAACATTATTCCTATTTTAAATTTTGCCTAAATCGCCAAAATCTCGACATGAAACCTTTCATCGAACATGTGGAGGACGCGTTGTAGAGTAGTGCGATGCGATGTCAAGTCTGAAATAAGGTTGCTGGTTGCTGGCACTGTTTTTATATATAAGAATAGTGTCTCTGAATATTATTTACGTGGGTGAGGCCTCGCGTTCCTCGCAAGTAATAAAAAAATAGAAAAAGCAATTTGCAAAACGTGCTTCTACATTGTTTATTTGGAGTGTGAAACGGCGTTTGAGAAAGGCCATATAAGGAAGACCCATGTTTGTGGTGAATCTGTGTGCCTTCATAGCAACCAATGGCAACCTTGATCGGTTGCCAATATTACTATCTCTTGTTCCTTCTCTGGTTTCTCTCCAGTGTTACCTTCTTTTTGGACACTTATGCTATGTTTCTACGCGTGAAGCTTCTGCTTTTGGGTTCTTCTCTTTACTCCTTCGGCGTTAACAGACAAACCTCAACTTCACTCGCTCGATGCTGGCATCATTTCAGCCCTATATTCCCTCTGGGGCTTCATGCAGATTTGCCCACAGCACAGATGCTTGCTCTGGCTTTTCATTCCTAGTTCTTATGTCTTATGATACTAGGTTACTAGGTTTCTGCAACTGTTGTTAAGGACTGTGTTGTGAGACCTAGTTTCTTCTCAAATCCATGTTTTTTGGTCTCTGCTTTTGGGTTTCTGTAATCTAGTTTCACTCTTTCATAGACATTGTGTTGCTTAGTTTGAATGGCATACCAATTGTAATAATAATAATAATAATAATAATAAAAATAATGTGTAAATGGTAACATTTCCTCAGATACGAGAGAAACCCGAGTTTGGTTGCATTTTACATTACTCGTCACCTTTTTATTAGAGATGTTCGTTTATTTCTTTGCTGGTGAATAACCTGTAGAATTTTCTTGTTTTCTCCTTGTTTTTCGTCTTTCAACCTGGCCTATTATTGGGTCTCTATTAATTTATGTTTTAACTTAATACTAAAGCCAAGTTGAATCAAAATATATTATTTTTATTACATCATGGAAATTGTATTGTTCCTTCCAAATCTAATAATGAAAAATTAAAATAAAAAATCATTCAAACATTAAAATACAAGTTCAACTCACGGTACTCAATTATGTAAAATTAATTATTTTATCTTCATTTTATGTAAAAACTCCAACATACTCATTACATCAAGATATATACATATTAAATCTGAAATTATAAATTAATAAATGTTCGCTTGATAAACTCAACAAAAGAATAACTATTGATATACATGTTTCAAATGACTTTGATATAATTTTAAAAAGTTAATTTAAGTCTAATTCAAATCTAAAAATTAGTTTATAAAATAAAATTTGTACCTATTATAAAAATATTTTATCTATAAAATATAGATATCCAACAATTAATTGTATTGCTCTTGGCTTAGCGATAAGATCCTTTTGTAATATAAAATTATGAAGAAATCAACAGAAAAACAGTTTTTTTTTTTTATTTGAGAAAATAATTATGAGTACAACCCAGGTGTTACCAAGGATGCACTGAACTAAAGACAAAGTAAAATAATGTATATGTACTGTATCATGGTACATGTCGCACATTAATCTGTCCCCTCTTTAAATACCAGTTCTATGCACTGTAACTCTTTAAGGAATATAAGATGATTCTCTTACTTAGCAATTATTAGGTAAAAAGTTGGTATGGAAGGAGTGGGTTCCACATGAACCATACCACACCGCTTCACCCGACTCATTAAAAAGAATTGGTTTTTTATACCAATTTGACCAAGCAAAAAAGATTAGCACAAACTATACTTTTTTAGTTTCAACCCTAAATTAGTTTTTTTCTTTTCGATCTTCAAGATTGCAAAATTAAATCACGAAAATTAAAAATTTGTAATCGGACTATTTAGCAAGTAATGATCTTAACTTAGATTACTAAAAATATACTTAATTATATGCATAAGGTATGTTTTATTTATGAAAAAATATTTTTATATTTTTCTGTAAAAATGTTTGTGCAAAACTTGTCCATTTATATATTTATTCATGTGATCAAATAAATATTTGCCATGCGTTTTTCTGTGCATAACGACAATTCATTTGAAAATTATTTTAACTTTTTATTCCTTTAAGAATTGACGTATATTAGTAGATAATTTATTAGTAGATAATTTAAAAGATAAAATAGCTACAAAATATTTTGTAAGCCTTAGACATACGACACATATAGGGACAACTTTTGTTCAAGTAAACATAGATGAAAGTAGGGATAGCAACGGGGCGGGGCGGGCACGGGTTTCGCTATCCCATATCCATCCCTGTAAAAAAAATTCATCCCCATCCCCATACCCAAACCCAACGGGTATTAAACTTTTGACCCATCCCCATCCCCACCGGATAACGGGTATAATCTTGTACCCATACCTATACCCATTTTCTTACTACTTCAATATTAATTTTAATTAATTTTTATAAAATAATAAAATTTTTATGATAAAGGAAACATAATATTATCAAATATTCAATATTAGAATGATGATTGTTTCTTCCATA
>Ga0214545_1012831_pt1 | contig 10703 bp, 4 predicted proteins | sample CNSS4metaG_FD_160064 | JGI IMG/M metagenome (GOLD analysis project Ga0214545, IMG submission 160064) | Root nodule microbial communities from cowpea collected in UCLA plant growth center, Los Angeles, California, USA - CNSS4 | ecosystem: Host-associated > Plants > Roots > Nodule | place: USA...
GAGGAAATAAAAAAAAAAAAAAGGTAAATGGGTGAGGAAAGGAGAAAAGAGAAGGTAGTTGGTTTTGGTCCCTCACCTGTGCAGTGGTGTGTCAGGACTGCATGAGAGGTGAGTGAGTGAGGATGCTGCTAATGCTGTGCCAGAGGTTGAGACAAGTTAATGACCAAAGAGTTTGGGTCTCTTTTCGAGGCTCAAATTAATACCTTAAACATTATTTTTACACACCCTACGAAACTTACTACTGTGTCACACTGTAAATACAAGAGAAAAGGAAAGTAAAAGATCCTTATTAGAATTCAGAAATTAAAATATGCAGTTTTTCATTAGAATGTAAAACAGATTTTACTTTTTTATATTCTTACATATAATTTTAATAATAAAAAATGTTGTTTAACATGTGTCATTTTAAGATTACTTTCTCTCGTAAAAAAATATATTATTCCAAGAAACAAATTCTTAAATGTGAAATATTATCTTATTGAACAAAAAAATCAACTGTATAGTAGCATATATGTGATCATTTGTAGGTGATAATTTGTAGGTTTGATGTGATCAATATTGCAACATGTAAAATTGTATATAATTAAGTAGTCAGTGAAAAATTAGCTCTCATAAATAATGATCTTACAATCAGTTTTAGACATTTTACTAATAATTCTACAAGTTCATTTTGAGTATGAAATGTGTTAATAGATGTTCAACTTCAATTCCAATTGATATATTATACTCATAAAAATTATGAGATGTAAATTCATCAGCATCATCAAAACAATTTTTTTTAATTGGATAATCTGAGAAGTGAGTTCTTAATTGTGCTAATAACTTTGCAAATGTCTGATTACAAGTTGATAATAAACAAATATGTGATCATCTAGTTGATGCATAAATTAAAATCATGAAATATCTAAATGATTCACATGATGGGTGTACTGGACCACAAATATCACCTTCTATTTGTTCTAAACATGAGTTTGACTCATTTCTAATTTTTTTGGTGATAGACTTATTATCAATTTTCCTTTGTGAATGTGCATTACATGAGAAGTCATTGGAATGAAGAAGTTTTTGACTCTTTAGTGAGTGTCCACATGAGTTTTTCAACTATTTTCGCATCAAAATAGATTCATGATGACCCATCTGATCATGCCAAACAAAGAATTCATTTTTATTTGTAAGCTTCTGGCTTACAATGACATGCGTTTCAATTACGCTAATATTTGTGTAGTACAAATCATAAGAGAAAACTGATAATTTCTCCAATTTAACCCAATTCTCTTATACACATTTTTTTATTCAACTCAATTCCAGTGATATAAAGATATTTCATATCTCCTTCATTGTTTGTCTCAATATGATATTCATTTAGACAAATATCATTGAAACTTCATAAATTTCTATTAAACTTCTTGGTAGAAGTACAATAGCTCTTTTGGAGCCTTCAAATATATTTGTAGTACTAGAAATAATGCTAATATTGACTTCTCACATAACTAAACAAGAGAAAAAAAATATTACTCTTGAGAATTGTATGAGTTGTTGCACTATCAACAAGACACATATATTTATTAGTCAATACAACATTACTGCATACCAAATGATCATACATATAATTACATCTTGATGAACTTAATAAGCTCAACTCATTGCAGGTATCAGTGGCGGATCTTCACCAAAATATTTGGGGGAGTCAAAATAATATACTCAAAATTTATATATTTAATATTATTGTGACTAATTCAATAAAAATGAATACATAATCTAGTACATTTATAATTATCAAAGAAATTACACATATCTAAAGGAATGTCTATCATTTTTTCATATTTTTGAACTCATGGTAATTGAATTATAATTAAATTTTTCAGTTAACTTTTTTCGATGTAAATAACCATATCTGCAAAATATTCATCTTCCATTTTATTAACATGCATTTGATTTAAAAAATATTCGCAAGCTTTCATTTCATTGCTATGCGATAAATAACCATATTATCATGTTTTCATCTTCACCAATAGTTTCTCTATCAATTTTAAAAAATAAATTTATTCTTTTGTTTTTCATTAATATACGTATTTAAAAAATAAGTTTAAGACTAAAAAATAATTTATCATAATCTAATCAAAAATTGAGAGAATAATTACTAAAAAAAACTATAATAATCAAGCTACAATTAAAAATCGACTATGAAAAATCATAGTACACTGTTTCTTCTTCTACATTAATAATAAATGAATATACAAAAAGGTCATAAGATCAAAAATAATGCTAAATGTTAAATAAATAGTTCACTATCAAGTGAGATAAGAGAAATTTACCTTATTTATTTATTTAATAATGGAAACAAATATGAAAAAATGAGGATATAAATACTAAGTTTATGTCTTTTTTTTAGTAACAAAAGAAAATAAATAAACATGAAAGAAGAATACAACATATGAAAAATTCAAAAGACAATGAGAGAGAAAATAAAAAATATCTTAATAATTTTGTTTCTTTATATATTTAATTTTATATTATATTATTTATTATTGTATTTTATAAAATAAATAAAAAATACTTAATTTAATTTTTATTAATTTTGAATATAATTATATTTAATTTTAAAAAAATAAAAAAAAAATTTAAAATTTTTAAAATTTATATAATTAAAAAAAATAAATACAAAATAATGAAAAAAAATAAAAAAATTTGGGGGAGGGGGGTTGTGGCCCCACCTGCCCCTTGCAAATCATATATTATCATATAATATCAAATAAAATTAAGTATAAAGCATCATCTCCAAAAAAGAAATTGAACCTTTATAAAATATATGTATAGTATAACAAAATCAAAACCACAAATCCATATCAAAACCACAATTTCACATTCTTACACGTAATATGTATATTATAATATATCATTAACTTAAAAAATATCCATTTGTAATATATGTATAATGTATAATATTAATATCCATATGTAATGTATCACTTGCTAAATTAGATTATCTTAAAACTAAGAATAAAATAAGTGAAATTCCATTTCTTAATACTCGTATCACCAGTGAGGTGATCAATGCTTCCATCTGGTCTAGCAAAGAAAATAACAATATTAAGATGAGTGATATTCATATGGTCATAATCAAAATCACCTCTTTATATATGTTCTTCTCTTTATTCTTTAAGATGCTTTAGAGTGTGACAAATACATAGTCTTTACCACCACAATGATAACTTATATTTTCATCTTATTTGTCATTATTCTCACCTTTTTATTTTTCCTTGTTCACATTATTGTTCTAGTTATAGTGATAAAATATCTCTTTGAAATTTGTTTTATGACCATGTCCACAACCATAATCACTAATACGACCACAACCACAACCACAATCAAAACCAAGGTCACAACTCTGACCATGAAAATATGAATAAGAGATATTATTGCATTCATTTTTGCGAATGGAATAGCACAAGTTGGTTGGGTTTCATAATTTTTCATCAAAAACTTCATTTTTTTTTTCAGTCACAAAAGGCATGAAATAAATTCAGAATATTTGTGAAATCCTTTTTCACAATATTGTTGTTGTGGGACAAATTAGTTGCTCAAATGCTTTATTTTTTTTTAATGACATCACCAATATCCATTGCATCTAAATGTATTTCAACATTCAATATCTAATATAAATAATTCTTCTATATAATATCAAGGTCACAAATTCAAATTTGCAAGGTTTGACATGTTTAGAACTAGCACATAAAATATTAATTTTAATAATCATTAAAATAATAATAATAATAATAATCATAATAATCATCATAATAATAATAACAATAGGACAAAGATGAAAATTGATGAAATCAAACGATTCTTATCACAAGATAAAAAATATAAGATAACATTATAAATGAAGAAATGTTAGAAAGAGTTTAGATCGAGACATGCAGAACTTTGTTTTTAAAGAGAAAAAACTCTCATTAACCACTAGCCATCAATTGGTTGAAGCATTGTACTGATAACGTATTATATAAAATAAAGCTAATAATACTAATGATAAAGAGGAGAAGGAAATGAAGAAGAGAGAATGAAGATCAACTTTTTCTGTGTATTTATTATTACTAATATGATGAATCTATTTATAGATATAAGATATAATTCGGATACAAATCAAACAAATCAAATCATTAATACAAATATTTAAATCTAATAAGGAACAATTAATCATATGAGTAGTTCTAACAAATCAATCGATCAATGCACAACTATTAATTTATAATAATAATAATAATAATAATAATTCCTTGTAACAACCAAATTTTAAATTCTAAGCATTATTAAAACTACATGTTGTAATTTATTTAGAGAAAATTAGAAATAAAAAATTATAATATTACCTGTTTCCTTGTAATAGTATTTTAGAAGAATTATATGGACTAATTTTGTTAATTTTCAATGAAATATTAATTATTTTTCCAAATCAATTGCACTATAATGTTTATATTTACTAGAAATAAAGGTAGGCTTGAAGACATGTTACTCCATTTTCTTCCAATCTATCTTTTAACTATTTTAATCAAGAAATAAAATATATTTGTTGAACTTGATGAAGTAATAATATTTAAATACAAATTTCAGTTACCAACGAAAACATTTATCGGTAAAACATATCGGTAATTAATTAACTTAAAATCTATCGATATTTGTCGACAATTTAACATTTTTGTTATTGATGGTTTACATACAAAACAATCCGTCGGTAAAAAGAGCGAGAAATTTTCTACCCAAAACTCACCTTAAGAGGGTGCGTCAAAATTAGAAAGAAGAAAAAGAAAACGAGAAGAAGAAGAAGAAAAAAAACAGAAGAAGAAAAAGAAGAAGAAAAAAAAGGAAGAGGAAGAGGAGGAGACACTGGACGCGCAACGATGTCGAGGCGACAACACGATGGTTGTGCAATAATGGTGTAGCAGAGACATGATGGTGGCACGACGAAGGTCGTTAAGAAAGAGAAAAAGAGGAAGAAAATAGAAAGAGTGATAGAAGGAGGTTGGGAAGGAGAAGGAAGAGGAGGAATCGACGACGGTGACGATGACGACGGTGGTATTGGCGACGACGGATTTACCGAGGTGGAGTGGAGGAGGTTTTAGAAGAATAAAAATGAAAAGATAAATCCTAAAAGGAAGAAAAAGAATGAAGGCGGAGGAGAAGATAAACCAGTTCACGCTATTTATCAACAAATTTACTGACGAATTTTTTGATCAGTAATTACTGATGAATTTTATCGACAAATTTTTTGTCAGTAATTACTAACAAAATATCTGTTTTGTCAATAAAATTTACAGACAAGAGTTTTATTGACGAATTTTTGACCGTCGATAATTCGTCAATAATTTTGATTTATCGACGAATTTTAAATATTACCGACGAATTTTTGTCATTAGTAATATCATTTTCATTTTTTCTTATAATAAATTAAAAGATAGTTATCTATACAGTTGTGTTAGGATTGAAACACCTAAAGTTGAACATTATATTTGTGAATCAAAACGAAATTGAAATTTTGTTATACATATTCGTTTTACTTGATTAATCCTCTATTCATAAGTTTTATTGTGCTATCATTATCTTAAACTATATTTAAAAAATGAACCTGAATAAATTTTCAGAAAAATAGTATATTAAAAATAATATCACCCTTATTTGTTCTCAATAACTTTTATGTCGATAAATATTCTAAATCTTAATGAATAAAATTATAATATCATGCAACGACTTTTTTTTCAATAGACCATATTAGTTAATAATCATTATAAAATTTTAACGTAACAATTACATATTAAAATTTCATCCGACATGAAAATTCTATAATAATGCAAAAAGATAAAGGAGATAAAGTCAAAAGTCATACAAAGTTCTACATTAATTAGAGATAAAATTAATTTATAGCATATAAGTATATCAAATCTTACTTACAAATCAATTTTGTAAAGTTAAGTTTAAAATTCATGGTTGGAAATTTTTCAAATATGTGATATATGAGATAATATGGGATATTCATATGGTCAATTATTTTTATAGATGTGGTTCATTTGTCAATTAATTTATAATTGTTGCATAATTTTTGATACTGTAATCCCATATAATTGATAACAATTTATAATAGCAACACTTTGTGATTGATAGAGAACTCTATAAATTTCACCGTACTCTATGCTTTGGGTCATTGCTCTCTTCTACATTCTATTATATCATCAAAGTTTAGAAAGTAAATGTTTGAAACGAGAAACACAATAAAAGATTTTCATGACAGTGACAATGACTGAAGGTTAGCTCTTAATCCTTGTTCTACATTAGGTTTACATTCACTTCATAACATGTATCAGAATCATGAGTTAGATCCTATTCTAGTGAAGTTTGTTGTTTGTTAGATTCTATTGTTGAATTCGCTCTCGGACCGCTGTCAGATCATCCATTAATGTATAATCTCTTGCTTGAGATGTAAATGTCTTAACGTGATGTTGAAAGTTCTATATAAATTATAGATAAGACCAATTTACGTTATATAAGTGGATACAAACCTCATCTTACAATAATTTTATAAGATTGAGTTAAATTTAAAATTTATTTCTTAGTCCAACAATAAAAAAAAAAACTTAAAAAAATCTAACAAAATCTAAATTATACAAAGACTTAAAAGATTTCTACAAAAATAAAATGAAGCCCGAGAGATAAAGAATGAAATTAAAGAAAATCCAGTATATTGACAAGAAGAATGCCATTGAACTTACATATAATGAAATTAATTTGCATTTCAATTATTGCAATGCAACTAATTAATAATTGAATTTGTTGGACGTAGATACGATCTTTATGAGCGGCTTCTTTGAAAAAGTAAGTCTGGTATTGAACAGTCAATAAGTCAAATACTCATTATAAGATACATATATTTTGTTTTAACCTAGTCTATACATGGACCATGTCATCATTACTATGTTTGTTCTATGCTTGCTTCCCTGTGTTTTTTATTTTTTTTCTATTGAAGTTAACCACGCGTCTACGGTGAAATGTCAAATTAGGAGGTACAATTTTGTAAAAAAGTATTAAGTGAAATGGATTGTAATGATGAGTCAATAATCACCAGTTGCTACCTCTAAATAAATTTATGATAAAATGTTTAATGATTGAGATTAGAGTAAGAAAATTTGATTAACGGTGAGTCAATAAAAATTTTAACAATTTTTTCTAGCCATTTTAACATCACACTTTTTTTTTCCTGTCTTGACACCTTATGTTTATATCATTTGAAGAATTAATTTGACGACAACTATTGCTACGATACTTCATATATTAGAGAAGTTAATTTGTGACAATTTTTTTTTTCACTTTTTGATGGTCAAAATTTAGGGTTAATATTACTAATAAAAGTAATGGTGCCAATCTATATGAACATAATTATCATTCGAGTGCGTTGATTAATTGATATAGATTATTCTAACCATTTCAGTGTAATCAATGGCACTAAGTTCAGATTTTAGGCATGCACAGTTGATTTAAATAGTGAAAGAAAGAGAATAGTGTGTAGTTTTACACTGCCAAGACTTTATTTTAAAAAATAAAATTAAAATGACCAAGTGTTTGTTTACCTAAAAATAGTGTCCTTTTTTTTAGTCTTTTATTTAAATTCTATTTATTGCTTATTTTTGAAAAAAAAAAAATAGCATTTCTTCTTTTGATTACTTCATTGTAAACCAATTATTTGTTAAATTACCTAGTCTCACGTTCATTCCAAAGATTAAATCAAAAGGTGAAAAGTGCAACAAATTGAAATTTAAAAAGGTTAATCCAAACTTCATTTATATTTACGTATACGTCTTTTTTTTGCAAAGTTTATATATCTTGTAAATTTTAAATGGCATTAATAAATTACTTGTTTTTTTTTCTTTCTTTTATTGTTCACGAGTAAATATTTCAGGATTTATAAATTTATTAATTATGAATGAATTTAATTTTCATTTTCATCTCTTTTATATTTAATTATATAATTAGTGTTACGTACGAAATAATAAAAGCTAATTATATAAAGGAGGGTATAAGACATGAAATAGCATAGTATTTTACAGTCTTTTTTAAACGTTTGTTTAAGTCAAGTCACGTTTAATTTAGTTATTTTGAAAGTAAAACCTAACTCCGTTAATTAAATGAACTTACTTTTCAAAACTAATCTAATTGCATGTATGACCACTGGCTCTACCAATAGGAATTAAAAGCACACTAATTTTCCATCGTTTGTTCGCTAAATAAATTTAAATAAGTACCAATTGAAAAGACATAATATTTTAAATTTAAAACATATTAAAACCATTTTTAATTATAAAACAGATTTGAAAATTTCTTAAAATATCATGAAAATTTATTAAGTGTAATGACGAAAATAAAAATATATGATTTTTTTTATTCAAAATTGTTAACTACACATTCCATTATACTTTCTTTTCAAAACTTTCTCATTGATTGAAATAATTTTTAGAGTGTGATTTCAATAAATGTAAATCAATGATAAAGAAAGTTTCACAAGCAAAGAGTGTATTATAGGGTTACATACAGGGTTAAATATATTTTTGTTCCTTTAGTTTCAGTGAAATTTGAAATCAGTTTATTTTTAAAAGTTTTGACTAGTTTAGTCATTCATCTTTAAAAATGCGTGAATTTAATTTTTGTAACCATATTTTGTTAAATTTATATGACGTTGCAAGCGCATTTCATGATAGTATTTGAATAGTTTACACCGTTTAACACATTTTTGCTTCAATGTTAACTCAAATATTATCATAAAATACGTTTAAAATATCAAATAAACTTAACAAAATTTGGTAAGAAGGACTAAATTTATGTATTTCGCTTCAATGTTAACTCAAATATTATCATAAAATACGTTTAAAATATCAATTAAACTTAACAAAATTTGGTAAGAATGACTAAATCTATACATTTCTAAAGATGAAAGACTAAATTAGTATAAAATTTGAAAGATAGACTAATTTCAAAATTTACTGAAATTTAAAAAACTAAAAATATATTTAACTCTACAAACATATGACTGATTGATCGAGAACGGGATTCCCATTCAACATAGTTACAAGTATTGAAATTTTACATTCATCTTCAAATATCAAGTTATGCTGCTTCAAATGTTAGCTTTCAAAAATGGGAATGTAAAAGTAGCTACAGATATTAATATAATTTACATTACAAGAAATTTATTTATATATTGTGGATGGTTGGTATAAGTCAATTTTATCCATGAACTATTCACAAAGAAAACATTTACCAGTAATTTCATGAAAAAGTACCGAATGACATTTAATATTTGTCAGTAATTATTAACCAATGATCTCGCAAAAGGTTTAATAAAAAAATATTACGAAAATTTTTTCACTACAGATAATTTCTCAGCTACATTCTGCACTGGATATGTACGGATAATTCTAGAGATTTATCTGTCAGTAAATTTTCACAGAATTTCTGTGAAATACTAATTGCAAAGTTTTCTTAGTAGTTGCAGCAGGACGACACAGTTTGACTACTGTTGAATTAGAAGTACTTTTCATGAACACCATGCACTATTAACTTTTGAGCAAATTATAAGCAACAAGAACAAAAAGTTTAAGCAAAGTAATTAAGTGCTTCAACTTTAATTAATTGGAAAGCAGCTGTATAATATTTGATTCAAAAGACAATAAAAAAACTATTTGTAACTTGTAATTTGAATTAAAGTAAGTGTGTATCTATGAATTCCACAAATGGGTCATTTTATTATATTTTTCTTGTCACTTAGCTTCAGAGCACATGATTAATCAATGTAAAGAAATAAAAAAAGACTAACGAAGTCTTTTTTCTTTCCTCATAAAAACTCGGTTCTTTAATTAATTGAAAGGATTGATGGTACTTATTATTTAATCAGTGATTCTTAACTAATTGCATGACTTTAAACAAATAAAATTAGTTGGAGAAATTTAGTGGAAAATTAAGGTCAAACACAAACACAAACTTGTTCTAATACTATTAACAAGAAACGTAGAGAGTAAAGAGTAAAGATAGCATTCACATTACAAATAACTTCCCTCCCTTCAATTTTATTATAATTTCTTGAAAAAATCTTAGTAAGATTTTCAATATATTTTTTTCACCTCAATACATATTTTAAATACAAAATTATACATTAATAGGTGATTCAATAGCAAATAACTCAAAAAATTTAATAAATAATAAATTTTGATAGAATATAATAAATCTCACTAGAATAAAATAAATTTTCTTAAAGTAAAATTCTAAAGATTATAATACTTTCTTACCTTTAACTATCTTAACATAATTATTGATCTGTTAGCGATATGTGAAAAAGGGACATACATACGCCATGAAGAGTGTTGGGTTGCATGTGTTAGAAGCATAGGTGTGTGAAAGTGAGAAAGAATGGGTAAGAATTGAAAGAGATCATGTTTCTTATCCTAGGTTCGTAAGAGGCATATATACGTACCCACAAAATTAAATATGCATTAAATAGACGGGTTGATTACTATAAATAAGTGCAACTGCTACAGTGGCGTGATTCTTCCCTTACAGCTGTACATACTTTAAATTACAAACCCCATTATAACCCAACCACGAAACGTGGGACCATCCACCATTAACCTACTTCTCCAACGGATACCACGTATATGTCTCTTTAT
>Ga0214545_1012832_pt1 | contig 10701 bp, 2 predicted proteins | sample CNSS4metaG_FD_160064 | JGI IMG/M metagenome (GOLD analysis project Ga0214545, IMG submission 160064) | Root nodule microbial communities from cowpea collected in UCLA plant growth center, Los Angeles, California, USA - CNSS4 | ecosystem: Host-associated > Plants > Roots > Nodule | place: USA...
TATATATATATATAATTGTAGAATAAAGAATAAAATAAAAAGATAATTGATATCGAAAAGGAGAAATGGAAAAAAATATTGAAAAAAAAATGTTGAAGATTTTCGAATAAAAATACAATATATTTGAAGCTTCTAAAATCAAATTAAAATAAAATAATATATTATATATCACCTAAGACTATTGTCGAAACACGTGCACGAACATTCTCCAGAAGTTGCGCGAGATGTGATAGAATCTAAACAAACCCCTTAATGTTTGTGTTATGTACCGTTAAAAGTTTATTATTTTCAGTTATAATTTTTTTTTCCGGTACATCAAATACATGTCAGACATTATTTCAGGATTTTGTTCTATGGCTCATATCTTTTCGCTCCCGTCCAATTCGTTATACTCATAATTTAAATTTAACATTTCAAAATTTCTATTTAATTATTTAATTTATGAATTGTATGTCGGCTTATACAGGTACTGGGGTTTACTTTATATTGGATCAAATTATTTTATAAAAATATTTTAATTTTAATTTTAAATAAATATAATAAATATATCAAATCTTTAATAAAAAAAAGCTATTACTTTTCATAGTTTAATATTAAATTTAACAGAAAAAATTGTTATATAAAAAATGAAATTTAAAATATAATTATAGATCTATAAATATTAAAACATTATTTTCAGATATGTAAGATGATTAAATATCTATTATTGTAATCTTCGATGATAATTAAGATGATTTTTGTTTGCTCGGATTTATTCAAATCTTCCTTGTAGGGGAGATAGGTTCCTTCATGAATTAAGTAAATTAAATAAGGGTTAAATATGTTTTTAGTCCTTCAATTTTTAGTAAAAATTGAAATTAATTTCTTTTTGAAGATTTGAACCAATTTAGTTCCTTATTTTTAGAAATGTGCGGATTTAATTTTTTAAACCAATTTTTTAAGTTTATTTTATGTTTTAAACGCATTTCTCAGCTAACATTGAAGTGAACATATGTCAAACAGTATAAACAAATTAAAATATTATAATAAAATGTGTTTGAATCTCAACTAACATTGAAACGAACATGTGTCAAACGGTATAAACAAACTAAAATACTATAATGAAATGTGTTTAAAACGTCAAGTAAACTTAAAAAAAATTTGGTTTAAAGAACTAAATTCACACGTTTCTAAAAACAAATGATTAAATTGGTAAGATTTTCAAGAGGAACTAATTCTAATTTTAAGTGAAACTTGAAAGAGAAAAGAAATTCTTGTCTCTTGTCCCTATCAAATTCAAAAATCATTTCTATAGGAACGACCAATCACATAATTTAAATATATCCCTTCTAATTTTGTTCGATTTTGTCTAGTATTTCATAGAAATAAACGAGATGTGGATACAGTAGATAATTTTCTCCTTTTTTCTGTTATTTAACCCTTAAATAAATGGAAAAAAATAAGTATAAAAATGTTTGAAATGCTTCATACCGTATACAAGAACAGAACAGGAAGAAACTCTACAAAACTTACAATATTGACTAGATATTTTACCTCATATTTAACTTCACTTTTACCTTGCATGTAAAAAAAAAATTGTTAATAGAGAGAAAATTAATTGAAGAAAATCGTAATCATACCCAAATGTTCATTGATCTAAAATTACAAAAGCAGAAGTGAAAAAAAAGAAAAAGTGGATTATGCAGAACAACCATGGTAAAATCACCATCAGATCCATCATTGGGCATTATTAAAAACTAAGAACACTAATCACTTAAAGTGACAACACCTCTCACTATATTAGCAAGGGACTAAATATTTACATTGCTCACACTATATTACGAAGAGGGACTACGTGCTTAACGTGTAAATAATGCATGGTTCACACAAAACTAAATAACTTTATACATGTATGTTAATTAATAATCAAGTACATACTTAAGGCTTAATTAATATCGTTAAGTATATTTAAAGGTTCATTCGCAATCTTGCCAGCAAATAAGCATTGTGACACAGCGTCGAAGGATGTAGAACCTGGCTCTGTGCTCGCTGGTGAGTCTACTGCATCTTCTTCCGAAGGATTTGAAGGGTACGCAAATGTTTTTGGTTTTGCTGAAGCTGTTGTTGTCTTCTTTCTTCATCACTCTTGCTATAGCTTCTGATGTTTTTTTTTTTGTTGCTGCTGTTTCTCAGGTTGATACAGCTTCTGCTACTAGTTCAGTCATATATGGTAACTGCTACGTAAAAGACTGATATATAAACAAGTTACGTACGTTGCAAAGTCAGAGAAGAAAGAACATAAATATATGAGCATGATAAAGATTTCTGAAAGGGGATTGAACAAGAAGGTGGTAAGAGACTAGAGATGGAGTTTTTCCAACTAGTTTTGGTGAATGATGTCAAGGTATGTATGTATGTATATGTATCTATATATATATATGTGGGGATTTAGATATACGTCTGGTTTTGGTTCTGGAAAGTTTAGGGGAAAGAAATGCTATTTGCTTCACTCTGTGTTTTGCATAACGAATAACAATTCAGCAATTATATATATGAATATCACATACATAAAGGAGTTAATGATAGCAGAAAACTACTGACACTTTACAAGTGTTGATTTTTGTGAAATATCTTGCACAGTTATATGAATCTATTCCCTGTTTGGTTGAATTGACATACGATATTATTTCAGTAGCTATCATCAAAATCACTTTCTTTATAGATCTTTAGCTAGAATTATTGACAGGTTAAACTTTATCACTTTGCTTTCTTCTTATTATATTTCCAATGTGTTTTTGTAAAGGCAATATGTTTGCGTTGTCTTCTGCAATATTTGAGGTTCAAATAATCAAATCATGTAACAACTGAATAATTACATATTACTCTCTTGATTTCATAATAATTCAAAAAAAAAAATTCAAAATAAGAATTATTTTAACCTTTGAATGTTACTACTTAATTATATTTTATTAATTTTAATAACAAACAGAACGGTAAATCTATTATATCGATGATAATATTAGTTTAGTAAAATTATCATTTTTTTCATCCATGCGTAAAACAACACTATATATATATATATATATATATATTTATTATCACACTTACAAAGTACAGATATGTACTTGCTGTAAAAATTGAAAATGACTAGAGGTTTGGAAAGAATGGTAAATATGAAATATGAAGACAAGCATGAAAAGTTAAGTGAAAAGACCCTAAATAAAAATATATAAATCAAAGGCTGTTGTAAAAGTCAAATTACTAGAAGTAACGTTAATGCAAAGTTTCGTGTTGATTAAAGTTTTAATTGAGGTTTTCGCAACGTGTTGCACTTAATATTTGCAAATTCTTGGGTAAAAACCTGTAGATAAATCATCAATATTTATTGTACTGATAAACATTGACTAAAGACATTTAGGATGATGATAAGTTAGTCTAGAGAGTGGAAATTATTACACAAACTGAGTTTTGTTAAAAACAAAAGAGCTAATAGTATAAAAAACTCCAAACATGCAAGTTTCTATTTTTAACAAGATATTTTGTGAATCGGAGTTCGTTTTGAGAGAAAAAAAAATCAACCAATTTAATTTAATTAATTTTTATAGTTAATATCCCACAAATTTATAGTTCAAAATATAAATTATTTAATCTAATCTATTCAATGACCTCTTATTCGTGTTTCTTACAAAACAAAAAAAAAATTCAATGTAAACCATGAAAAATCAATATATAATACATAAATACATCATAAATGATGAGTTTTTTGAAATTTTATATTCCTAATCTTCATTTCTAACAATTTTCATTTTTGAAACTTTTTCATCCGTGTTCCATAACAAACAAAGTTTAAGATCATTTAAAGTTTTCTAGTGCCAAATTTTGAATTTTATATATCTGTGACCAATATCTTGTGAATACTCTACATTTGATTTAAACTTAATAAAAATTATCATAAAAAAATTTGAGTTAAAATTCATTTTCTAGCTATTTTTAGTAATTTTATAAAATTAGAATCATAAGCTAAAAACACAAAATTTAGGATACACAAGTTAGTGAGTGAAAACACTAATCTTGATAAGAAATGTAATTCGAAAAAATGAAAGTTTGAGTTCAAATGAGCACTATAACGACAAGATGAAATGAAATTGGTTGAAGAACTTGTTCGTACAAGTTTAGTGTTGTCGTTACACTTTAGTGGAGATTTCACACAAAAAAGAAAAAGAAAAGTGAAAGCATTGACACTATTTCTGAAATTGTAAAAAGTTGATTCACCTCACACTCCCCCAAACATTAATTCACAATTTAACTTCGAATCATCCAAAATGTTGACATTATTTAACGTCTGTAAGTCCTAAGGCCAATGCTAAATTGTAAATTAACATCTATTAGAAACATGTTTGATATCAATTTGAATGAAATATCTACAAAAGTTTTATCACACATTTTTAACGTTGAATTTCGCTGAAGTTTTGTCAAATTAGTGATGGTGAAAGCTCCTTTTGAGTTGTAGTATCTACTACAAAATACCACCAAAAAACAGAAAACATTGTTTTAATTTATTTCCTGGCAGTTAAATATGTCCATATTATTTTTATATCATATATAAAAATATTATTAATGATAACGTTGTTCTCGTTAAGTGCGTATTTTTTGTTCCATTGGTGTCAAAACATCACCCGCCTTTCTCTTAGTATGTTTTCCACAATTTCGGTCAAATCAATCATTCCATTTTGGGTGTGGTTATATTCTTATGGGAGGATCTGGGAATTAATAAATTAATGTTAATTATTTTTCTGGTTTAACCCATTTGATTAAGTCATAGCAATCTCGTACTTTAAGAAAATAAACTAAGAATATCTTTTTCATTTGCGAAACAAGTTCGTCATCAAATAATTTGTAATAGGCATTCAATACTTTTTTTATCAGTATCTATCATAAGTTTAAAAATACAAACAAAGATTTAAGTATATATAAAAAAATTCATCGAATAACAAGAGTGGAAGCTTTGGATCCTGATATTCAATTTGAGAAAAAATAATGACAATTTAAGAAAAAATATTGACCTTACACAAAAAAGAAGTGGAAAGTTATGAAATTGATTATACGGTTGATTATTTATCAATGTAGGTTGTACAAAGAAAAGAAAAAAATTACCTACACCGTGGCGATTCTCAAATATCCCCAAGTAGGATTCAAAACTTACTACAGTTAATGCCCAACCGCTCTACTAATAAATTAAAATTATCAATCAAAATTGTCACATAAATAATAGTTAAATTATAATCAATAGAGACCAAAGACTTTTCAACAGGACCAGTGGTTTCTTAACAAGTGATTAGGGATCTCTCGGCAGAAACTATGGACCTCTCAACTCAACAGAGAGCAGAGACCTCTCAGTAGAGAGCAGAGACCTCTCAACAAGTGATCTGGGACCTATGAACAAATGACTAATGACCTCTCAGTAGAGAGCTGCATATTACTTTTCGTACAAGTTTTTAAAATTTACTAATCAATCTTTTTTTTATCATCCAACTGGTATGTACCTTTTATGTACCACGAATTTGATTATAAGTTAGAAAAATTAACCCTTATTGCTTGCACTAGGTGGATGACTTGAAGAAAAAAATAAGCACCACAAGAAAGAAAAGGATAATAAGCGGGGCACCTCCATAATTTATGGGTTGATTTTAGTTACTTGTAATTAAATATAGGCCAAACCAGATATACAAATAAGTGGGACACATTGAACAAATATGTGGTAGTTGCTTGTTATTTTTCGTAAAATTTTTTAAAATTTACTAATCAATCTTTTTTTTTATTATCTAAATGAATGTATTTCTTATGTACCAAAAATTTGATTACAAGTCACTAAAATCAACCTTTATTTCTTACACGAGGTGAAAGGCTTGAAGAAATAAATAGGACAAACCAGATAGTCAAATATTTGAGTCATAATAAATAAATAATTGTGGAGCTGCTTATTATTTCTCGTACAATTTTTTAAATTTACTAATCAATCTTTTTTTTTATCATCCAACTAGTATGTACCTCTTATGTACCACGAATTTGATTATAAGTTAGAAAAATCAACCCATATTGCTTGCACTAGGTGGCTGGCTTTAAGAAAAAAATAGACAACACAAGATAGGAAAATAAGTGGGGCACCTCCATAATGCACTCTATGGGTTGATTTTAGTGACTTGTAATTAAATATAGGCTAAAATAGATATGCAAAGAAGTGGGGCACAATGAACAAATATTTGGAGCTGCTTGTTACTTTCCATACAATTTTTTAAAATTTACTGATCAATCTTTTTTTTCATCATCTAAAGGGAATGATTTCTTATGTAAAATAAATATGATTACAAGTCACTCAAATCAACCATTTTCTTCCATTAGGTGGCTGACTTGAACAATCAAATAGGACAAACCATAAAGGCAAATATTTGGGGCATAATAAATAAATAAGTGTGGAGTTGTGTATTACTTTTTGTACAATTTTTTAAAATTTACTAATCAATCTTTTTTTATCATCCAACTGGTATGTACCTCTTATGTATTATAAGTTAGAAAAATTTCAGTAAGTGGCTGGCTTGAAGAAAAAAATAGACACCACAAGATAGGAAAATAAGTGGGGCACCTTCATAATGCACTCTATGGGTTGATTTTAGTGACTTGTAATCAAATATAGGACAAACTAGATATGCAAATAAGTGGGACACAATGAACAAATATGTGGGAGCTACTTGTTACTTTTTGTTTAATTTTTTAAAATTTACTAATCAATCTTTTTTTTATCTTCTAAAGGGATGTATTTCTTATGTACCACAAATTTGATTAGTAAAATCAAGACTTATTTCTTGCACTAGGTGGCTGACTTGAATAAAGAAATAGGAGAAACCAGATAGGCAAATATTTGGAGTATAATAAATAAATAAGAGTGGAGCTACGTATTACTTTTCATACAATTTTTAAAAATTTACTAATCAATCCTTTTTTTTTATCATCCAACTAGTATGTACCTCTGGTGTACCACGAATTTGATTATAAGTTAGAAAAATCAACTTTTATTGCTTACACTAGGTGGCTGCCTTGAAGAAAAAAATAGGCACCACAAGATAGGAAAGGAAAATAATTGGGGCACCTCCATAATGCACTCTATGGGTTGATTTTAGTGACTTGTAATCAAATATAGGCCAAACTAGATATACAAATAAGTGGGGCACAATGAACAAATATGTGGTAGGTGTTTAATACTTCTCGTACAACTTTTTAAAATTTACTAATCAATCTTTTTTTTATTATCTAAAGGGATGTATTTCTTATGTACCAAAAATTTGATTACAAGTTACTAAAATCAAACCTTATTTCTTACGCTAGGTGGCTGGCTTGAAGAAATAAATAGGACAAACTAGGTAGTCAAATATTTGTGCCATAATAAATAAATAAGTGTGGAACTGTGTATTACTTTTAGTACAATTTTTTAAAATATACTAATCAATCTTTTTTTTTATCATCCACCTGGTATGTACCTCTTATGTACTACGAATTTGATTATAAGTTAGAAAAATTAAGCTTGCACTAGGTGGTTGGCTTGAAGAAGAAAATAAAGACCGCAAGATAGAAAATAAGTGGGACACCTCCATAATGCACTGGGTTGATTTTAGTGAATTGTAATCAAATATAGGCCAAAATAGATATGCAAAGAACTGGGACACAGTGAACAAATATGTGGGAGCTACTTATTACTTTCCTTATAATTTTTTAAAATTTACTAATCAATTTGTTTTTTTATCATCTAAAGGGAAATATTTCTTATGTACCACAAATTTGATTACAAGTAACCCTTATTTCTTGCACTAGGTGGCTTGAAGAAATAAATAGGACAAACCAGATAGACAAATATTTGGGGCATAATAAATGAATAAATGTGGAGCTGCATAGTAGTTTTCTTACCATTTTTTAAATTTACTAATCAATCTTTTTTTTATCATCTAACTGGTATGTACCTCTAATACACCACGAATTTGATTATAAGTTAGAAAAATAATCTTTTATTGCTTGCACTAGGAAAATAAGAGGGGCATCTCCATAATGCACTTTATGGGTTGATTTTAGTAACTTGTAATCAAATATAGGCCAAACTAGATATGCAAATAAGTGGGGCACAATGAACAAATATGTGGGAGTTGCTTGTTACTTTTATACAATTTTTAAAAATTTACCAATCATTCTTTTTTTTTTTATCATTTAAAGGATGTATGTCTTATGTAACAAAAATATGATTACAAAATCAACTCTTATTTCTTGTATTAGGTGAATGGCTTGAAGAAATGAATAAGACAAATCAGATAGACAAATATTTGGAGCATAATAAATAAATAAGTGTGGAACTGCATATTATTTTTTGTAAATTTTTAAAAATTTAAGCAACGAATCTAGTTTACAAAACTAATTAAAATTAAAACTTTATTTACCAACATATAAATATTTTTATTTCATGAAGTTTTGTTATTAATGTTCATCTCCCACTCTCATAAAAAAATAACTTCATTTCTATCGCATGATAAGATTTACTATCTAATATCACTCATAATTTTCAAACAATTTTATTTTGTAAACACAAGAACAAAGAAATTGTTAATTTCATTAATAAGAAAAACACGTCTAACCTATGTTTTTCTAAAAGACATAGGAGATAATTAATATTTTAATAGTAGAAAACTGATTAACATGTATTTACAAAATATCGTTTAAGAAAATTATTATAGATATCTAAAATATTGATTATATAAGTGATTCACGAATACTGAAAATATAGATCAACATATATGTCAATTTCATGAAAGAATCTCTAATATCATAATTAGAATTCATACTAATTTGAGAAAAACTTAATTTAAGGAAAATTGGATTCATGAGAGATAAGGTGAGAATACATTATTCAATCTCTCTTTTCTCCAATCTTCCTCTCTCAACCTATTTCTTTCTCTTTTTTCTTTACTCTCATACTTTCTTGATAGCTTGTTGTGAAAGCCAGAGACAAAACCTTGATCCTTTTTAACAAACATCGAGTTTATTTTAAATTCACATTTATTTTATTTTTTAAATAATAAAAATATAATATATATACATATAACTTAATATAAATAATTTAATAATATGTAAATATAATTTTAAAATACATATAAATATATAAAAAATAAAATTAAAAAACTTAGGAGGAGTCGTGGCTCCCCTCCGTCATAAGCAAGTTTTGCCACCTAGTGACGGATCTTGATTAATATTTTAGAGGAAGCCAAAATAATACAATCAAAATTTATATATTTAATTATTGTCACTAAGGCAAAGATAATGAATACATAATTTAGTATAACCATAATTATATAAAGAAATAATAATTATTGTCATGTTCTTTCATATTCTTGAACTCTTCAATAATTGGACCATAACTAAAATTTCTAGTTATTTCTTTTTCAATGTAAATAAACAAATTATCAGCAAAAAATTCACCTTCCATCTTTATTCAACAATTTTGTTTTGATAATCTTTATTACAAAAAACAATTTTTCTATTATAGTAATGGTTCACATGTAATTCTTTGAACTTTAAGAAAAAAAAAATTATAATTGGACAATTGAGTGAGTAGTATCATAATTCAGAATATATGTGAAAAAGTTGAATTTGTCTTATTTTCATCTTCACACAATTTCCTTTTTTATCATTTTTAAAATATAATTTGTTCTTTTATTCTTTACCAATATATTTTTTTAAAGACTAAGACTAAAGAATAATTTGTCATAATCTAATAAAAAATTGAGACATAACTACTAAATTAAAAATTCATGATAATTAAACTACAATTAAAAATCGATTATGAAAAAAATATATAGTACAATATTTTTTTCTTCTATATTCTTAAAAATAAATATTCAAAAAGTTTGTCAAATAAAAAATAATTTTAACTATTAAACTAATATTTCACTATCAAGTAAGACAAAAAAAATATTTTTTTTCAAGAAGAGTAGAGAACATATAAGAGATAAGAGTAAAGACAACGATTATTTTTCTCTTTAAAAATACAAAAAAAAAAGTAAAAGTAAAAGATGAGAACAATATGTAAGAAACTCAGGAGACAAACAAAAAATATTTTAATAATTTTTTTTATTCTTTATTATATTTGATTTCAAATTTTATTATCAATTAATATTAAATATTATAATTTATAAATCAAATAAAAAATATTTAATTTAATTTAATTTGATTTTTGATATACTACACATAATTTAAAAAAGTTTAAATACTATACATAATTTAAAAGGTTTCAAAAATTTTAATTGCATAAATTATAAAAAAAATCAAAATTTTGAGTATATATAATTTAAAAAACTTTAAAAATTTTAAATACATAAATTAAAAAAAAATTAAAATTTTGGGGGAGGGCAATGGCCCCGCCCCTATTATAGTCTGCCATTGTTGCCACCGGAGGTGACAACAATAGTAATCACGGAGATTATAGTAATAGTAAAGAAGAAGGAGGAGGAGTTGAAGGAGGTTAATGCAGTGACAACACATGTGACGACAAAAAAATTGATGACAAAGGAGAAGAGGACAAAAAAAAAAAAAAAAAGAAAAAAAAAAAAAAAAAAAAAAAAAAAAAGAGAAAAAAAACAAAATAAAAAAATTAAAAAAAAAATTTAAAATAATAAAAAAATATTTATA
>Ga0214545_1012838_pt1 | contig 10695 bp, 11 predicted proteins | sample CNSS4metaG_FD_160064 | JGI IMG/M metagenome (GOLD analysis project Ga0214545, IMG submission 160064) | Root nodule microbial communities from cowpea collected in UCLA plant growth center, Los Angeles, California, USA - CNSS4 | ecosystem: Host-associated > Plants > Roots > Nodule | place: USA...
TATAAGAACTAATTTGTTAAAAATCAATTCTGTGTTCGTTGGGAGACGACTTAGGGTTACTTTACCCTTTCTATTTTCTTGACTACTATCTTAGCAATACTGAAGTTGCTATAGTTTAGTAGTATTTATGAGGATATATAATACCCAGTTGAAGTACATACTGATGTATAATACCCATGCCAAGCAAAAAGAAGCATCTCATGCCAATCCTTATACGTGACCACCATCTTTTATATAATCTTTATGTTTTTATTAGTAGTCCCAATGACATCATTCATCTTCAGACAATAAGGATAAGGTTCCCAATCATCCTCATTATCATCTTCCATATTGTCAACAGAGTGCTGAAAATTTTGAATATTGACATTAACATTTTTCAAACGTTCATCATCATATTTGAATGATTTGAGTTTATAAATCATATAAATAAAAGAAAACTATGAAAAATGCAATCTATAAATGACTTTATTGACACACTGAGCATGAAAGGAAAAACTTTTACCCGTAACATCATGAATCCTAAAGCTTCGGATAAAGCAAATAGGATAAATTAAAATTACTACGTTTTCTCTAAATTAAACATCACGAGTAAATTTGTTATCCCTCAATTATTCAGCTACATGTTTGGAGGACAAGACTGCACAAAGTTTGAGCTTTCAAATCCACTTCCATCCTCGATGGCCGATATCTAACAAGCGTTAATTCATCCAGCACTGCGGAAGCTCTCTTTGATGTCACTATTGTGAATCTTCCTTTTCTTTCGTTCTCGTCCTTCTATGCGAGCTAGGCTTAGCTCCTTATTTTCTTCTATACCAGCCTCCTCTTGTCCTCTTTATCCCCACAACATACTTGCACGAAGTTCTTGTCGATCAAATTATGTAGAAAATTTTTGAACTTGTTGCACGCCTCAATGGAATGTTTAGCACCTGGATGGAACCCGTATGCATCCTTTAAGTTGTATTCACCTTCCAACAATCCTACTGTTAGTAGTGCCTCAAAAATAAATCTTCGTGAACTCTGAATTTCGCTCACATTCTTCACCAACTTGTGTCCCTCAAGATCAATAGCATTATCATGCCTAGAAAGGGGATTGGCCTTAATGTTGGGTTTATTCTCTTGACATTTTAACCACCCTGAGTCGATTAAAGCTTTCACTTTGTGTTTGCAAAACAAACATTTCTTAGTAGAGTGACCAATGGCTCCCCGTGATAATCACATGTGGCATTTACATCAAAATTCTTGAGGTATGGGGGTTGCAACGGCTTCATCGGGCAGATAGCTACCAAAGCATTACAGAGTAGATTCGGCAATAACTCTGTGTAAGTCATGAGAATAGGAGTGAAATGAATAAAATTCCTTTCTTGATTCCTTCTAGGAATAGTGATCTGCCCTAAAGATTGGTTGAGATTTGTGTTAACATCAGTTTTCGTAGTGTTATTTGAGGCATGTTGTGATTGATAGGAACCCTACTATGGAGATTGTGCGTGGTAAGCGGGAGTCTGATTTTCCCACCTAGGTATTGTTGATGTTGCATGCACCTCTACTTCCATCTTCTTCCCAAGACTAAAATCAGGCTTTTTAGGAGTTGTAGTCGCAAGCGGGCTATATGCAATTTTTCCATTTTTCAGCCCAATCTCTATCCTTTCACCAATGATGATGATATCAGCGAAATTTGAGGATATGTTCCCCACCATGTGCTCATAGAATGGTGGTTGCAACGTGTTCACCAAAATTGTCACCATTTCCTTATCATGAAGAGGAGGTTCCAATTGAGAAACAAGCTCTCTCCATCATTGTGCATACTCCTTAAATGATTCAACATCCTTTTTGGCCATGTTTTGCAGTTGCAATCGATCTGGCACATATACTATTTTAAAAGGCATCTACCAAATCCATCCAAGAATGAATGTGAGACACTTCCAAGTGTGTATACCAACTAAATGCTACCCCAGCCAAACTGTCTTGGAAGAAGTGAATTAGCAATTTGTCATCATAAGCATAAACAACAATCTTTAGACAATACGAACTCAGCTTAAACCTGCAAAATCACCAAACCCATGGTTTCCATCTCCCTCAATGGCTCATAGTCGTTCTTCAAAAATTTCCAGCTTAGTTTTGGTTCCCTCAACATCAGTGAATGCGGCATGCATAGTAGGGTGTGGTGTAATCTTGCCCAAAGAGTCATCACCGACATTTGTGTTTAAAGGCTTGGGTATTACAGTCACTTATGGTCCCACAAAGGTAGCCATTTTGTTTCCTAGAGTATTGATTGGGAATGAGAAGGAAGCATGTTCAACCTCTGAATATTCCCCAACAGGTGGGGTGTAACCAAATGGCAATTCGTACACTAGGAAAGCAACATGAGCATTGTGAGTACTTTCCTCACCCTTTGTCGATGAAGCTTCTACTGAGGCCTTTAAGGACTTCAAGGCCTCCAAGATTTGACCTACTTGGTCCTTTAGTTGGCTAATATCTGCTTTCATTGTCTCTTGTGCAGTTTCCCAGTCCTCCATATTTTTACTATTGTAAGGGTGCCTTGGCTTTACTGTATTTATTTTTTATATTTTTTCTCTATTATTTTTATTAATCAAAATAAAATAAGAAAAAGAAAAGGAAGGAAAAACATAATGCAAATCGTTTATTTTATTAAGAAATAATAAAGTTGTGAGTAAATAGAAATTAACATAGAAAAGAGTCCACACACACCCAACCCTCTAGAAAGCTCATAAATCAATGCGTTAGAAAGAAAACCTAATCTCTAGTCCTAGCTATCACGCTCTCAAATTTCTTTCAACAACCCTAAAGGATAATTTATTCTTCAATGTATTAGATCCTAATTGACCCCGACTCCAAAGTCCATGTTAACTTGCATTTTTTTTTTCAAATTTAACCATAGCTTTATAATTTCGAGCCTAAAAACAAATCAACATGATGAGATGACATGACAAAACATAAATACATGGATGCATAATATGTTATGCATGACTTTATTACTAATTCAAAATTAAGAGGAAAAAATAAATAAATAAACTGAGGATTAAAAAGATGTGCATATTTCCCTTTGGGCCTTAACAAAGGTTTGGCGCCTAATGGATCTAAGGTAAAAGACATGCACTCACTAGGATGGTTTCCTAATACCTAACTATCAAGGTCACTAGAGCTATGGTCCACTTCATGGCATTTCCCACGACAATTGGTAAACAATAAGAGGTGGGAGTACCAATGAAGCAAACAAACTCTAGCCAGGGTTCTCACAATGACCACTTGGAAAGTACATCCATCGTGGCATTGTTACACAATCCCCTCTAATTCTAAAGTTACTCAAACCCGGGTATAGGGCCCCGCTCATGTCATGCACACAGTGTGTGTGTGTGTGAAGGGAGGATAATGCATACCCAAACCCTTTCCCGCAAACAAACAGAAAAAAAAAACCAAGTAGATATATATAACAAAGTCATCTATCCTATGATTCAATATTCAAGCATACAAATAAACAATATAAACAAAAATTTCAATCCTCCAAAATGAAAAAAAAAAAATACATACAAAATAATAATCATAATAATAATAAAAATAAATAAAAAAACAAACAAATAAATAAATAAAGAAAAATAAAGAAAAAAATTTAAAACAACCGTATCAATTTTACATATTTAATTAAATGCCTAACTCTCTAAAATCCCCAGTGTAGTCGCCATTTGTCACAACCGAAATTGCAACGGGATGACGAACCAAAAAGAAATATTAAAAAAATAGGTTTGGAGTCGCCACCATATTATTATAGGAAACTATGAAAAACCATAAAAAAAAGCAAGGTCTACGAAAACAAATTTTGGATACAGGAGTTGGTTATGCGTAGGGAAGGTGTTATCACCCTACAACGCCCGTCATAAGACTATACCTTTAATTAAAATACAAATGGATGTGATCTCCTTTAAATGTTTATTTTTTTCAACATAATAAAACGAAAAAAATTCAAAAGAAAACAAAAAATGATTTTTGTCTTTTGGGTTCGACAAGGATTACTCCTTGCTTCTACGTATCTCCATTCATAATGGGAGAATCAGGGTCACGTAGTTCTTTATGGAAAGAATTTTTGAAAAAAAAAAAATTTGTTCAAAGATGTTGAGATCACTTTTTTTAATATTTGAAAATGTTGTATTTTTTTAGTAATCTTATAGAAGAGCGAAGGTATTAAGTACTAATACGACGCGAGCGGTCACACAAGCACTTATACCTTTTAAAACTGAAAAGGGTATTGAAATTATTTATTTATTTATTATTTTCTTTAAAGAAAAACATCTGAAATCATATATGATACCCAAAAAAGTGTGATTATTATATATCAATAATTTATGAAAACATTAGGAAAATTAATAAATAAATAAATAAAAGATTAGGAAATAATGTTTACGATTAAACATATTGTTTTATTATTTGTTAAATGTTAAATAAAAAGTTAAAAAAAATTAATATGAAAAATATAGCACAACATATTCATAAAATGTTAAAACATGATATCTCTCACTTATTCATAACTAATGAACCCCAAAATGCATATAGTAATGCTTTTTCCACACCAAGAAGAAATGGCAAAAACATCAAATTCAACAAAAATCAAAACCAAATCTCAACAAACACCACATAACACAACAAGAATATATTTTTGTGAACTTGAACGAGAGATTGGATTTACAATAGTTGCGTTGGAACACCAAGAAGCACATGGGGGTGACAATCGAAGGTGAGTGGGTTTTTTCTATGCGAGGGTTAAAAGAAATTATATGCTTAGGGTAAGATAGAGGTCTCCATAATCGTCCCTTTATTCTTTTGCTTGATGGGTTTATATACACAAAATTATAAATCTAACACAATCTCGCAATAAAGTCAGTTTTGATTATAAAGAAAATGAAAAGGCAAGAATTGGTCTCAATATTATCACATTATGGGAATCAAATCATAGAAAAATCATAGCACAAAATCAAACGTGATCAGGAAAAATGATTCTAATTAGTAAAAGAGATATTGCTTTGAATCATATTACTATTTTCTTTTTCTGAAAAAGAGGTGTCATAAAATCAGAGCACAAAATCAATTATCCTTGGGAAAAAACGATTTTAAATATTAAAACAGATTCTGCTTCTAAATATTAGAATTCCATCATTAACTTCTTGATTTGGAGCATAAATGACAAAGCATAGAGTGGGGGTGAGAATATAAAATTTTAGGCTGCTATTAGTTGTAAGAAAATGCATTGTGGGTGGATAGAGTATTTTGGGCTAAAATAAAAACAAGACATTAAAAGAAAACATATAAAAGCTTAAAATAATTTTTTTCTTTTTATTTATTATTATTATTATCATATTATTATTATTTAGAAAAGGGAAAAAAATTACTTATTTTTATTTTTTATATTATTTTTTATTTGTTTATTATTTATTATTATTTTTTAAATATATTTTTATTATTAATTATTCTATTATTTTTATTAAGTCGAACGAAATTGGGTGTTGGCAGCGCCAAAAGATCAAATCCATGAATGTGTTCGACGCTTACAATTATCCAAAAAGTTACTGTAAAATGATTACAAAGTAAGTAAGAAAATCCATAGGAAAATAAATCCATGAAAAAGTCCTCAAGTTGACCCCTCTCTGGTTCTAAGTATCCACGGGCTCACCTGCATCAACATCTGCTCCTATGTACCAAGTTACATGATCATTGTCAAACATACAAACAGATAGGGTGAGCTCAAATAAAAAGGAATACAATACACAATAACATAATGATTTTAAACTCAATACTCTAACCCAAACCTAACCGTCAACCCAACATTCACATCTTCCTCTAGTCGCCTTTGATTCTACACCCTTGGATGATTACATTGATCGATCCTTGCTGCCACAAGTGTTTACTCACCCCTCTGACTACAGGCTACCACCTATAGTCCACACGCGGGAATAAACTTCTCACGGCCACAATCCGCAACACTGAGTAGAGTTCCCCAATACGAACCGTAGTTCGTATTTGTCCCAAGACTACCAAACTCGTTGGATAACACAGAGAAGGTTAATCTTTCGGAACCCATCCGTATGAGCAACAATCTCGCACACTCTACTGGACTTCCAAAACCACTAGGCTGCAACCTCGAGTGGCCACGTGTTATATAAGTTGCACTCGTAATTGGACCCAGCAGAGCATCGCCTCAAGACCTCCATCCAAAGCGATGTAAAATCCTCCACATGATCAAGTTTTGCACCCGAAATCACCTGGCGCATCACACACATTGCCTTGCGCTGCCTGGTTCCAGACCGCTTGGCGAAACCCAAATGCCGCAAAGCGACAAGCTCCTTCTAGTACCTCTATCAATCCAATTCCGCGTGGTGGGACCATTCCTTCTGCCTAGCACTACGTGATTCTAGTGGCCTCTACCACTGTTTTTGGTCCTTACTCCCTGGCAACTTGTCCCCCGTCGCCAGGCGCCATACTAGTAATGAAATGCTATTGGTTTTGGGCACTTTGGAACAAGTTCTAATGAACCTCAAACACGCAACACACAATTCATATTATCAATCATACTCATCCAGTCATAATCATATGACTGAATCACAATTCACACATCCATTTAAATACATTTCACAATTTAAAATCATGCATTTCCTTAATTAGTTATGAATCCACCATAAATTTATTCTTTTACTAAATGAGGCATACTTCACTGATTTTGCAACCAACATTACAATTTGCACTTCATGATAGTAACCAACAAGCAATGAACCACATCACAATTAAGGAAAACATGTCCTTTACATGCATATAATCACAATCCCTACATAATCATACATATATTTAATTCCATTACAAGCCTATGTTCTCTTTCCAACCCCTATGCCCAATTCAACATTTTTATGCACAATATTTCTAGTTAAACACCCAAGGACGCATAATACAAAATAGAAAAAAAATACAAATATGCATTGATGTGTCGCCTGGCGGTAGTTCATGTGCCGCTAGGCAGTGCATAAAAATTTTGGGTTCTTCCCAGTTTTCTTGCACCAGTACGAATCCCAAAATCTCAGTTGTCAATTCAGGCATCCATTGTGTCATATTTTTCACGTCTTGTCAAAATTACCCATTTCATTCTTGTCCAAATATAATATACTTTCATGAAAACAGCACATTAATCATAGCCAGGAACATATTCCCTCCTTCTCAACCCTAACATGAACCCATTCCCCAATCATGCAAAGAATCATACAATTATCACCAGTTCATACAATCTCATACATGTAAACACGTAACCAAATTTATAATTTGATATAAAGACCCCAACCAAGAATTACCTACATCATAGAACTCAAGCTAACAGAACAACTAGGCAAGCCAGTTCGCGTCGCCTGGCGGGAAGTACATAGTCGCCAACCGGTTTTTGGAAATTTCCAGAAACATGAACATTTTAAGCATAATTTGGTTAAGGAGATAGCTTTCATACATCATTATATCACGCAATTACACATATCAAAATGAAAGAACAGTTGAAACTCCCCTAACCTGGATTACTTTAGAGTTCCTTCCTTGATCACCAATGGCCTCCTTTGCTCCTCCTTAATTCAACTCTCCATCTCACTCACTAAATCACACGTTACTCTGAAATTTCTCTCCTCACAATACTCTACAATTGGAGCCACCAAAAATCCATTCTCTCTCCCTTAATTTGGCTCATAAATATCCCTTAATTATGCTTAATGGCTAAAAAACGGAAATGCATTGAAAATAATTTTAATTGTCATTCAAGAGTCATTATTAATAGTTTTTCCAGCTAGGGTGTTTGACTCTTCACATTCATGCCCAAAAGAAATTTGGCAAAAAGGAAAAAGAAGCTTAATTCATGTTTACCAAGGTTTGAACATACAACCATGCCATTGTGAAGTCAATACACACCTATTCAACCAATTCATGTTTCATGATAATTCCTATACATCTAGGAATTTAAAATCACTCATCATGATCAAGCATATCATAAAAAATAATACAATCAAATAACACACAATTTGGCATATATAGGACTCAAACCCAAGTCCTCTCAACACCTCCACATACTTTCAACCAATTAAGCTAATACATTTCCACATCATGAAAGTCAGCATTAAATGTCATAAAGGCTCCCCTACCTGCATTTCTTACCAACATGAAACTAAATCACACACAATCAAACGATAAGCTCACTCCTCAAAAGCCCCAAAATATTTTTAAAATATTTTCAAAACTTTTGCTCTGATACCAAAATTGTAACATCCCGATAGGATATTACGGGTTTAAATAATTAAATAAAAATAAGAAAATAAATCCCATTTATTATAAGTCCATTTCCCAAAAACGCGGGAAATTAAAACAAAACTTTAACTGTAACATAATTCAAATGTTCGCAATTACATTATTACAAAATCCACCAAAATTCAAAATAATTAAAATTACATCAAAAGTCTTAAAATGAAAATCTTTTCAAAAGCCCAGGTAGCCCCTGCACTCCGCCTTTAAGCATCTCTTGGCTCACCTGTCAAATCATCTGCTCCCGGATAACAAGTTATCCGATCATCGCCGCACACACACAGATAGGGTGAGCTATGCACAGATATATATACATATATATATATATATATATATATATATATATATACACACACACACACACACACACATAAAATAATATGCCATCCATCCCAAAGAAAATAACATCACTAAAGTATTTCATTATTTTCAAATTACCCATTCCCTGATCTCATAATCCTTCATGAGTCATATGCATGAACTAGGTCTTGGGACTTCACTGTGCTCCCACGAAACTAATCCATTCGTGGTCCAACCCTATGAGCCTATCCTGCTCATAGTCCTGCCCTACAGACTCCTCATTCTTAGTAAATCATCCAAGCCTCCCTCGCTTGGACCATGGCACACACGCAATCACCATACTATGGACTCCTCGCCCAATAACAGCCGACGGAAACATAATAGTTCCTTGTTCATCGTGTGTTCGACTCATGTAATCACCATACTAAGGTCTTCTTGCCACTTAGCAGCCGATAAGAACTACACAGTTCCATGCCTATCATGCATCCAACCATCAAGCACATCCCAGACCCCTATTGGACTTAGTCCTTCAAGCCCAAACACCGCAAACACAAGCATATGGTCACTACACTTTAAAAAATATCAAGCCAACAATCCAAATAGTGCATATTAGCTTGGCTTCTAGCCATTCTCGCTTAGGCGAGCCCTTCTCGCATGAGCGAGATCCCATTCGCTCAAACACCCAAATCTCCTCACCTGGATGAAATCTCAATGTAATCAGCACCAATGTCTCCTCGCAACCTCGCTTAGGCGAGCCATTCTCGCCTGAGCGAGAGTATCAATCGCTCAACACCTCAAAACCCCTTGCCTGGATGAGAAGTCGCGCTCAACACGTGCAGGCTTCCTCGCGACCTTGCTTCGGCGAGCCTCTCTCGCTTGAGCGAGAGTCTCGGTCACTCAACCCTGACACAAGTCGCCCAAGCGAGAAGCGCGATTCAAAACCAAAACAAGGCTTTGCAACTCTCGCTTAGACGAGGTTGGACTCGCTTGGGCGAGACTAGCAGAGTTTCCTCTCTGTTAACGCACACAATTCACCCAAAACAATGCCAAACCAAACCAAAATCATACCAAAATAGCATTCCACCATTACCAACACATTAACATGACAAACAACCCTCATAATCATGGTTTCTATTCATTCAGACTACCAACTTCGTGTCCAAATTCAACAATGATACATTTCATACCACTCATAAGGTCAAAGCACAACCACTATGCCAATTCATATTTAGTGATAACTATTATAATCCTATAATTATGATTTCACTCACTATTCACAAACATATTATCAAAATAATAATAAATCAAATAACCCATAAATGGCATACATAGGACTCGAACATAAGTCCTTTCACACAATTAAAGTACTATCAACCACATGAGCTAGCACTTTTCCACGTCACATCAAACAATATTTAATGCCAAAAAGGCTCTTCCTACCCGCATTTATTAATTAATTAATTTTCACGGGTCTTACAACATGCGCCACTTTCCATCTTTCTTGGGCACCAAAAACACATGCACAACACAAGGACTTAAACTTTTTTGAACCCATCCCTTGTCTAGCCACTCATTCACTTGAGTTTCTATCTCCTTAGTCTCAATTGGGTTTGTCCTATAGGCGGGTCTATTAGGAAGACTTGCCCCTGGGACAAAATCAATTTTGTGCTCAATCCCTCTAAAAGGTAGGAGACCATGGAGGCCATCCTTTGGAAAAATATCTTGAAATTTATGAAGGATAGCACGAATGGAAGGAGGTAGATCCTTAAGAGAAGGATGTTCAAGACAAGTAAGGATTGCTTGACAAAGTAGGAGGAAGGGAGGTTGCTCATCATGAAGAGTGTGTATGAGTTAAAAGAACTTCATGAGCAACATCCTTAGAAGAAGAAACTTCCTCTACCTTTGTCTTGTCCTTAGAATCTTTAAAAGCATTAGAGTTCTTAGAACTCTCTTCCTCTCTCCTAGCTCGCATTTGAACTTGATCGCTAGCAACTTGGCTAGGAGTGAGGGGATGCAACACAAAAGTTTTTGAATGATGTTGGAGGGTGATCTCATTGGTGTGGCCATTGT
>Ga0214545_1012850_pt1 | contig 10688 bp, 6 predicted proteins | sample CNSS4metaG_FD_160064 | JGI IMG/M metagenome (GOLD analysis project Ga0214545, IMG submission 160064) | Root nodule microbial communities from cowpea collected in UCLA plant growth center, Los Angeles, California, USA - CNSS4 | ecosystem: Host-associated > Plants > Roots > Nodule | place: USA...
AGCAGTTTTGTGATGAAGGGCTTGTTGATGTTAGTGTTGAAGCTGACGAGGAAGTTGAGCCATGGGATGGTCACGTGGAATGTGAAGTTGGTTGTACTCCAGAAGATATTGGAGGAGCAGGTTCTTGTAGTCAACCACAGTGTAGTAATTCAAGTGAGGATGAGGTTGTAGGAGTAGGATCTGGTGATGAATTTTCAGATATTGAGTGGCACTCAGATGAATTCCTTACTACAACCGACACTGATGAGGAAGACAATGATAAAGAGAGTTATGGAAGCTTTCCAACCTTCTCAATGCCAAAAAGTATGGACCAATACAAATGGGAAGTTGGTACCTATTTCACAGAGAAAAAGGAATTTACAGAAGCTATTCGAACATATGCATTGGCAAATGGAAAGAATTTAAGATTTGATAGAAATGACAGGAGTAGAGTTACTGTAAAATGTTTTGGTGCGGAGGGAAAGTGCAATTGGTATGCTTACTGTGCATATATGTCTGCAGTGAAGTCTTGGCAACTTAGGAAAATAATTGATGAGCATAGCTGCAATAGAGACTTTAATGTGAAGTTAATGAATGCAAAATGGTTGAGTAAGAAGATGGAAAAGACTGTTAGAGAAAACCCGCATACGAAGGTCATGGATATCCGTGACAAGGTATCTAGGAAGTGGAATGTCAGTATATCTAGAAATATGGCTTTCAGAGCAAAAGCAATTGCAAGAGATGTTGTTGATGGTTCATTCACGGAGCAATATAGAAGAATATACGATTATGCACATGAACTTTTAAGAGGAAATCCAGGTTCCACAGTGAAGGTTAAAGTGGAAAACATTGATGGTGAAGTCATATTTAGTAGGTTTTATGCATGCCTAAAGGCATGCAAAGATAGTTTTGCCGCATGTAGGCCTATTATTGGAGTGGATGGCTGCTTTTTGAAGGGCAAGTATGGTGGAGAGTTATTAACAGCAGTTGGACGAGATGGCAATGACCAAATTTTGCCAATAGCATATGCGGTTGTAGAAGTGGAGAACAAGGACTCATGGAGATGGTTCATGGAGCTTCTGATAAATGATTTGGGTGGGGATACAGTCGATGCATCATGCACCTTTATATCAGATCAGCAGAAGGTAATATTATAAAAAATGCTACTTTATGTCAAATGTATGTTGATAACTAAAGTTTATGTACTTCACAGGGTCTGCTTCAAGCTATCCAAGAACTGCTTCCTGGAGTGGATCAGAGATATTGTGTCCGACATCTCTATGCCAATTTTTGAAAGCAATTTCCAGGAAAAAATCTCAAGCGTCTCATGTGGCTGGCAGCATATTCCACATATCCACAAGGTTGGGAGAAAAAAATGCTGAAAATTAAGGAGCTGAATGAGGACGCATTCAAATACTTAATAGCGATTCCCCCAAGGTAAGTCAAATATTCATCGTTAGTTAATTGATTTTAGTATTTCATGACTTCATTTTCTGTGTACTGGTATGTTAGGTTCTGGTCAAGATCACGCTTCACTATAAGACCTCAATGTGACACTATTGTCAACAACATGTATGAGTCATTCAATAGTGTGCTACTTCACACTCGGACCAAGCCCATCATAAGCATGTTAGAGGATATCCGAGTGTACATCATGAAGAAATGGGCCAGCAATAGAAAAAAAATTGCAGCTTATAAGGGGTCAATCATGCCAAAGATTCTGGATAGACTTAAACACGAATCAAAATTAGTGAGGCATTGGTTACCAAGGTATACTGTCACTTTGATCCTTTTTTTTTGTCCTTTTAAGTTGGTCCCCTGTCATTACAAAATATGTGTATTTTGTGATTGTAATTAGGTGGGCAGGAGATAAGTTGTTTGAAGTTCGCCACACCTCAGCACTTGGAGAGCAATTTGTGGTAAACATTGATAAAAGGGAGTGCACGTGCAGGAAATGGAGTGTCAGTGGAATTCCATGCTGTCACGCACTATGTGCAATCAAGTTTTTGAACATTAATGCAGAAGATTTCATTCCAGATTGCTTTAAAAAGTGTACTTATGAACAAACATATGCATCGATTGTTTACCCTATCAATGGTGAACAAGTGTGGGAAGTAACTTCTTATCCAGATGTCATGCCTCCAAAAAAACGTATCATGCCTGGAAGACCTAAGAAGAAGAGAAGATTGGAGCCATGGGAGTTAAAGAAAAATGATACACAAATGTCTAATGGAGGGTTTCGTAAGAGGTGTAGTGTATGCAGGGAACTTGGACACAACAGGAACTAGTGTCCTATTCGACCACAACAGACTGAATCACAACCTGCACCACAATCTGGCCCAACACCTAGTCCATCACAACCTGGCCCAACTGGTGCTTCATCACAATCTGCACCACAATCTGGCCCAACACCTAGTCCATCACAACCTGGCCCAATTGGTGCTTCATCACAATCTGCACCACCACAATCTGGGCCAGCAGCAGTTGCTCCACCGCAATGTGCTTCATCACAATCTGCTGCATCACAATCTGGGCCACCAACAGTTGCTCCACCACAATCTGCTTCATCAAATTCTGCTCCATCAAAATCTGGGCCAGTAATAATTGCTCCACCAAAATCTGCTTCAACACATTCTGCTCCTCCACAATCTGCTCCACCAAGCCAACAAACAGCAGGGCCACCAAATAGGCGCCCAACACGTGCAGTCCAACCAATGAGGACCAAGCTAAAAGCAAGAAGGGGACGTGTTTGGAAGCCGTGAATTTGAAGGGGACGTCTTTAGAAGACATGTTTTGATAGTGTTGATCCCATTTTGATTTTCTGCATCTGTTGTAATGATCAAACCAATGCCATTACTTTGTGCTGTTTTTTTGTTGACTTTATGTGTGTGCTGTAATGGTCAAACGAATTGATGTTTTGTGGTTTTTTTGGCTCTGTTAAGAGCATGGCTCTGTTATGTATGTTTGCAATACATTTGTGATCAACACCTATATAACAGTTTGATATTATGTTGTCAAATTCGGTCTGATATAGCAATTTCTTTATTCAATTATGATATGGTGTATGAGGCCAAAAGTTTGGGTCTGTTATAACAACACCAAAATTATGTGCTTAAAACAAACTTTCTCATTCAATACACAATCAAAGTTTTACAATGCATTATGGATTTTTCATCAACAACGAAAATAATATTACATTCAATACACAAACAAAACAAACCCCCCAAAATAACACCCTTATCCTATTTTCCAAATTCATGACAGATTTTTCTAAACTAAGAATTTTCATCCTTTGCCCGTACATTTCTTCCATATTCAACACACTAACATCCCTTTCTTCATTCTTCGTGACTGAACCAACAATTTCTTCATCTCCACTGAACCAACTAAAGTAATTGCAGCCAACCAATTGTTCAGAACCCCTCTGTCCAAAAACCATACACACAGTCGTCAAATATCTCCTGCTTAACTTAAACGAAAAAAATCAAAGTTCCATGGATCTTACCTTATACTTAGGATATCCCCAGAATTGTTTCTCCCTATTTTTAGGGGTTCTTGCAGTTCTCAAAACAGCTTTCTCACCACAATAACAAACAACCATTGAACCCAACCTCTTTGACCCACCTCCATGACAAGAATTACTTCGATTTTACACCCCCCAACCCATTGCAAGAATATTGAAAACACATTCATTTCTATAATAAAAAAATAAGTTACGTGACTAAATATATTTCAAATATACAGGTAGAACACTAATTAAACAAAACGTTTTATGTCCTAAAAATATTGGATACTCCATATATAAATTAATCATATATATATATATATATATATATATATATATATATATATATATATATATATATATATAGTAGATCTTAAATTTATTAAAACCTATAAACTTATATTAAAAATGCAGTGAATCATGTAATAATTTCTAACAGAGAAGAGAGAAATATTTTATTAAATTTGTATATATTTGAACTCACTTATTTAAATAAAGATGGTGAAAATGGTATCTTCATTTTTCTTTTTCATATATGAGATACTTCTTTAGAGTGAATCTCCGTCAGTAGAAAGTGATACCCAAATACTCATATTTTATATTTTATAACTAATTTCGTGTTTAGCTTTGAATACATTTTAAAAAAAAATATCAGAAAACATGGTAAATAACTAAATCAAACACTAACTATCCAAGTAAACAAAATTTAATTTAAACTAATTCGTTGTATAAGAAAATAAAATAAAGGCTACCATTCAAAAAAATTCTTTTAAAACTGCAGCATTTATAAACTTTCAAAAGCCGAAACAAACATTAATCGTTTTTTATCAGGAACAATTTCAGTTAAAAAGTAGATTTACATACTTTTTATGTTCTTAATTTGTGTATCATTTTTACCTTTTTAGTCCATTAATTTTTTTTTTCAACAGTCCTTCTAAATCAAATATTTTAATTTACGTCTTTTTACCTATGCATGGTTATTCGCGTATTTATTAATTTCTTTTAATGATATGTGATGATACGCTGAAAAGTCAACAAAAATGAATAATCATAAAACTCTTACTAAATAAAATTCTAGCTAAGGTCAAGACAAAAGATTTAAAATTATTTATTAAATTGAAACTATTAGAAATATACAGAATACAAAAAATCATTTCATTTTGTGTTCCATAAAAAAAAATACAAAAATTTATATTCATTGATACAATAGAATAACCCATGTGCAGCCTCGATAAAAAGAACCACCAGATAAAGATTTCCACCGAAACCTACAAAAACAAAAAATTTATATCATGTTAATAATACAATACCAATACTCCATCACCGAAAGAAGATTTATGCTCAAAAGTCATGCGAACTTGATTTACTGTGAGAAACCTTGCGGCTCTTAAGTCTTTTGGTCCTGCAATTCAATAGTTGTGGCTTAGTCTACAAATATAATGTGTCAAAATATAACATCCGAATAGAACATTAAAAATTGTATATCAAAATTCTTACAAAATATGACAAAATATAAAAATGCAAATTTTAATTTTGAAATACAATGTAAAGTATCTGAAACTACAAGAACAATCCACTTAAATTTAAGAAAAGAACTCACCTTGAGGAAATATATTTTGATAACTCCGCAGGACTACAAACAGACCAACTTTCTTCAGGTGAAGTTGCAGTTTCATCTTGTATTTTGATATTTGCATGTTGCTTTTGTTTAGAAAACTTGCTAAAGCCAAGTAAAAAGTATCATCAATCAGAAAAATTGAGCTCATGAATTTTGAGAATTACCTTGCAACACAATAACAAATTCATCATTGTAATATTGCAAGTTCCAAAATATCATCCCATTGTTGTCCACAACCTCTGGATTGATTCTCGTGACATCACATCCTCTATTCTCTTTAGATTAGAAAAACAAATGTCAACCTTAACAATAAATAGCATAAACTTTAAAACTAGCAAGATATAAAGCAATATGTACCCAAACTTTCTATTTTGGCCTCGTTAAGAGCGTTAAATTATTTACGAAACAAAATTACCAACACATACTCTATTTACTGTTTTTATACCACATTAAGAACATTTATTTCTCTATCAAACCAAGACCTAGCTAGATGTTTAGAAAATACAAAAATTGATGAATTTAACCTGAGCATGTCAGCGTGTGCTTCATCAACCTCGGTTCTTATTTTTTTCCTCCATTGGAAAGGGGGACACAGTTGAAGGAACAACTTTTGCATTCTCATTTCTCAACTTCAGTTCAAGATACTTTACCAATACACATCATGCACACAGAATTATTATGAACACACTGTAACAACAATGGTAATCCATATAAAAAGACCATAACACCTTGTTTTCTATTACCTTTTCCTGGCAGCAATCTTAAGTTTTGCTTCTTTCACTCCTTTTGCATATCTTGAGTTTTCATTTTGATTCTCCTCAATTTCCTGGACATAACAGGTTTCCAACAACTTTAAATGATATTAAGACAACAAAAATTAAAAAAAAAGAAAAAAAAAATGAAATCGTGAAAGTAATAAAACAACAAAATACAAAAAAAAATATATTTTCTAAGTGGACTTGAAATACTTACTCAGTATTCAAGGCTTCATCACAAAGAAAAGTTATCAGTTTAAACTTCTTTGAAAAATCCAATGTAGAGTATCCACTGATGCCTTCCTGAAGCCAATCTAGAGGAAAATCATGTAATATGTGATGTGATTCCATAGGAAATGACATGGGAGATGGAGTATGTCATGAGGAGGTCTTATCCTCATCTTTTCGCTGGTAAGTTCTCTTTTTCAAGGACGAAAAATTTTAAAGGTGGAGCTAATGTAAGATCCGTGAAATTTAATTAATTAATTAATAAATGCGGTAGGGTAGTGCATTAATGACATTAAATTCTGTTATGTATGACGTGGAAAAGTTTTAGCTCAAGTGGTTGAGAGTACTTTGATTGTGTGAGAGGACTTGGGTTCGAGACCTAGGTGTGCCAACATGAGTTGGCCTGATGGTTTAGAATTGATTTGGCTTCGGCATGGTGTGGGTTTGAATCTGGGTGGACTCAAATTTAACTTTCTTTTTGCTAAAAAGTGGTGTGGCTGAATATGAATAGGTGAGGAAGACCATAGCAGAAGAGGGTAGCCAAAAGGGGCTGAAAAACTATTAAGTAATGGCCCTTGAATAGAAATAAAAGGCAATTTTCGTCCTTTTTATTTAACCACATTAAAGCTTCATATAAAAAGGAAAATTGGGGGAAAATTGAGGGTTTTTGGCAGAGCTGGACTATGGCAAGAATAGAGAGCACGAAATTTAGAGTGTTGACAGTTGAAGGAGATTTTGGGATTCAATTGGGGGATAGACTGAGAAGGGGTGTTGTTGGTGTTTTTGAAGCTTCAAGTAATTCACTACTAAGCCAAATTGTAAGGTTAGGGGAGCTGTACCGAATTTGTATGCTTTTGGTCATATTTGTTGCATGTATTGGTTTTTGTGTGGTGAATTACGTGTTGAAAATGAGGGAAATTGGGGGTTGTGGGTTTTGGATACTGATGCATTGGAATTGGCCCTAAATGTATGTATATATTGGGATTGTGTTCTATAAATATTATGAGTATGCAAGGTGGAGTGGTTGGGGCATATTTTCGAGTTCGAATGTGCTCATAAGTTTAATGAATTGGTGTTGAATGAATTGGTATGTTTTGATTCGTGTTTTGAGTCTCTGGAGTAGTGTGTGCGTGAATCAGTGCCAAAACCTGCAATTCTCGCTCAGGCGAGCCAGGCTCGCCTAGGCGAGACATGCAAGGACTCATAAACCTATCTCTGCTCGAGCAGTTCGCTCAGGCGAGGTGTTTTGATTTTGGGCGACTGGCCATCTCGCTTAGGCGAGTGCATCTCGCCTAAGTGAGAACCCGTGTGTGTTTGAGTGTTTTGGATGCACCTCTCACGCAGGCGAGGTTTTATATTTTGGGCGAAACTGCATCTCGCTCAGGCGAGAGCCTCTCGCCTAAGCGAGGATTCGAAGCACGTTCTGAAGTTGGCTTAACCTGTAGCCCAAGCGAGAGATGTGACTCTTGGGTGAAATGTGATCTCGCCCAGGCGAGTGTAAGTCGCCTAAGCGAGTGTTCGAAGCTGTGTTTATGCGTGGTGCTCGTTCAGGCAAGGTAACCTAGCCTAAGTGAGATGAACTGGAGTGCTTAGACGAGAATTGGGAGATTAAGCCTAGTTTGGATGGATATTGGCGTAAGGGCAACCAGAATTGGTGGTATTGGTTTGATGGGAGTTGAATGGTGATGTTTAGTCTATAAAGCTCCTAAGATATCTCAATGGTGGGCTTGCTGGAGTTCCTTGGGTGGTGGCCCGGAACGTATCCTAGAGTAGTGGCTTGGGATAGGGGTTAAGCACGTGGCATTCTATGGGTTGTAGCCCAGAATATCTTCATGTTTGCATGGACTATGGGCAGTAGAACATTCATAATGGAATATATCGAATATACCAAATTGTTGTTCGAAATACACATGGGGATGAGATGAAGATGTGGCTTATATGTTTATTGCATCAGAGGAGTGTAGAGCAGTGTGAATGAGGGACTGTTGCAGCTAAATCAATGAGCTGCTTGGAACGCTGGAGCCTTTAAAATTGAGATGCTGCTAATGGTCGAACAACCTTTTCATGAAGGTCCAATTGTTTACACTTTGATATTATATAGATATATAATTTTGACAGAGTTAGAATGGTGATTGGCTATTGTGTTTTTTGTATTTTATAAACTAACATTGCATAAGGGGTATAGGTATGAAGAAAAAGGATTTTGGACTTGTGCTGGTCACGTAGAAATATGCCAGACGTGTACTTAGGGAGGCATACATACCATTTTTACTCTTTGTCGGTGAATCACATACTAAACAAATAATTTATTCTTAAAAATATTAATTTTAAACATTTAATATATAATTCATCTCTTCAATATTAAATTAGTTTCAAATTTTTTTTACACACTGTTCTCTGTCTAACTTAAGTGATTTCAAACATTAAATGTATTAAATATCATTTTATAATGTTTGTGAGTAAATTTTCCTTCTTAACTGGATATAACGGGTACCTAAAATCTCTCGATAAATCAAAATTATTGACGGCTCACCCACGTCTAAAAATTTATTGGTAAAATGCTCTTCAATAAATTTTACTGATGGATCAAAAAACCTATCGGTAATTATTATTGATGACCAAAATTTTGTCTGTAATTGTCAATGAAAAAATCTATCGATTAATATATGTCGGTAAATATTTGTCGACAATTACTGACAACCTTATTATGTCGGTAAATCCATCGATAAATATCGTGATTTGATTCTCCACCACCACCTTCACCATTATTGTCGTTCTACTGGCAGCACCACACCATTTTCACTGTTGCATTGTCGTCACCATGCACCACTGCCACCGCCTCTACCATCTTTCTTCCTCCTCTTCATCCTTCACCTCTTATTTTCCTCACATGCCCTTCTTTTCCTCACACGCCTCTAATTAATATATAAACATATTTTGTTAGAATGGACGAAAAATTTGGTGCCTAACTTTTAGACAAATTTAACAACAAATTTTCTTTGTAATAAATTTTATCAACGGAATTTACTAATAGACTTTATCAAATTCAACTACTAGTATATTTGTTGACAAATATTACCACGAAATCGTCAAAGCTCAAAAATGGAAATGTGGCATCATTTTATCGATACTTCTTGCCGACGAAAAAATAAGTTCATAATAACAACTCTAGCTCACCTAAGGATTTTACGAACAAATATTTATCAAAAATATTTTCGTTGATAATTCAAATTCAAATTTACCAACATAATTATTTCCAACAATAAAATTTTTTGGTAATATTGTTTTACTAATGAGTTTATTTCTATCGGTAAATGTTTTACAACGAATTTATTCTCATCACTAAATTTTATTAGTTCTAAGAAACAATTTTAGTCTCTCTTTGTTTTGCAATTATCACTATTAAAAAGATGAATACTATTGACAATAGCCATTCTACACAAATATGAATCCCAAGTGAAGCAACAGCGACCAAATTACAGAGTTGGAATAAGTGGAAGAGTAAAAAAAAAACCCTAGGTTTTGTTTCTTGTGCTTTCATAAAAAATTGTAACAGACTTTTGCTATTGTTTGGTGATAAGTTTTGGTCATAAGTTTCTAAGAGATATAATCAAACTAACATAAATATAATTAATTTTTTATTGTTTTAAACTTTAAATATAAAAAAGATATTAGAATAGAAAAGTTAAATTAATTGGTGTTCTGATACTTATATTATTTAGTAGTCGATATTAAAGATAATTTTCCTTTTAATTCTAAACCCTTTTAAATACGACAATATCTGTTTTGTCATTCAAACAGAACTAATGGATCGAACTATTAAACTATATATGTCTTATAAATAACTTTATATATACTTGAAGAAAACATAACATCATTAATAATTTCAAAATCTTTTATGTGCATAAAAAACACAAACAACATTCAGATTCAAAAACACTATCATTACATGTCGTCTGAATCTGAAATTGCTTTGAGCCTACTATCCCCAATTGACGTGATTGGTTGAGAAAAGAGGCAAAGAAAAATGATTTTCAACGAAAACAAGATTCATTGAAAACCTAAAACCTGCTGCGTCATTCTGTCCTATGGTCCCAGTTGAACTCATTGGTTGAGAAAAGAGGCAAAGAAAAAAAAATCATTGAAAATCTAAACTTAGTTTCTATCGTAATTCAGCTCATTGGTTCATAGTAGAGGCAAAGAAAAACTTTTTTCATAAAAAACAAAAGTTCATTGGAAACCTAAACCTAAAAGGATACATTAGCCATTCACTTAGTTTCTCGTCTCTTCCTACTGTTTTTACTTTTGCGATCATAAAAAATTACTTTATAAGAGGAAACAAAACACAGCAGTAAATTGCTTCATTTAATGGTTGAGTTGGAATGAGTGCAAGAATCAGAAAACCCTAAATATTGCAGAGAGGTTTTGTTTCTTCTTCACTAAAATTTGTCTTCATACGCAATTGTGAGACCTCTTCTATTATTGTTCGGTGATAAGTTTCAAAAGATATAATCAAAAATATTTTCCATATTTTTGTTATTAATATTCATAAGCATAATTGTTGTTATTCTAAATATTCATTAGCATAATCATTTGAAGAGTA
>Ga0214545_1012853_pt1 | contig 10687 bp, 8 predicted proteins | sample CNSS4metaG_FD_160064 | JGI IMG/M metagenome (GOLD analysis project Ga0214545, IMG submission 160064) | Root nodule microbial communities from cowpea collected in UCLA plant growth center, Los Angeles, California, USA - CNSS4 | ecosystem: Host-associated > Plants > Roots > Nodule | place: USA...
ATCGATCAGTTTTATATTTAGTGATATCTTTTGTTAGTAGAGTGGTTATTATATTTTTTAGGTGTAGAAGATAGAAGATAATGCCGTTTCTGAAGAAAAGTGGTTATTTTTATGAAATATCTTAGAAGTAGATAAGTGGGGCTTTTTAGTTATTATTTGCTAAATCTTGGAGATCAATATTTTGTAACTGATTATAATATAAATAAGAGTATTACTCCCATGGTCAAGGGACAGAGTTTTTTTGGCCTAAGCAAGTCATAAAACTTTCTTTTTGTTTTGGTGAGGAATTATCCCGTATTTTTCTGAACCATACATTGGCGCCCACCGTGGGGTACGGTAAAACTCGATCCTTACCCCATCAAGATAAAAAACAGTAATAGAAAAAAGCGGGGGATACGAATCGGAAGATGAACAGAGGCAGAGGAGCACCCCGTGAAGGGCCTACCAGACAACAAATAATGCAAAGCATACTGGAGCTACAAAGGCAGAATGAGGAGATTAGGATGAAGGCGGAGACTGATCAGGCTCAGCTTGAAAAGGAGAGAGAGGAAACTCGCAAGAAAGCAGAAGAAGACTTACAGGTGTTAAGGGAAGAAGCTTTGGGAGAAAGAGAGAGATTGCGGAAAGATGCAGAGGAAACGCATCAGCGTTTGGAAGAAGCACTGCGACAGCAAGAACAGTTGCGGAAGGCAAACGAAGATATGCAAAGCAGATTGGAGTCTGCCAGGCCTGGTTTCCGTTATCCATCTCGGCTTAATTCCGACGTGAGCGATACCAATCCTTTGGTAGATGCGATCATGAGCGAGCCGATCCCACAGAATTTCGTAATTCCCAAAATCACGCCTTTCACAGGGAATTCCGATCCAGAATTGCATCTAAAAGCTTTCCAGGCTCGGATGATGATATCAGGTGGCAATGATGCCGTACGTTGCAAAATGTTTGTGGGCACACTGACAGAAATTGCCCTAAAGTGGTTTAACACTATACCTAATTCGTCCATCAGCTCCTTCCATGACTTCAAGCGTCTTTTCCTGGAGAGATTCTCAGCAAATAGAGCCAAACCAGTGGAGATGGCAGACATGTTCGATATAAGGCAAACCGCCGAAGAGACGTTAAAGCAATTTCTTAATCGATTCACCAATATCAGCATGAGGCTGATAGACCCTAACGAGGGTTTGCTGGTAAAAACCTTTATGAAAGGACTTCGAGCCAGCTCGTTCGGTGAGTCCCTGTACCGATATCCGCCGAAAAGCCTTACAGAGATAAGACAAAGGGCGGCTGTGGAGATAGAGACTGAGGAAGCCATGCGCCACAAAAAGTTAGGAGACAAAAAACCGGTGACTCATTCCAGGAGTGAAAGAGATATGAGACCTTATCGAAGAGAAAGGACGCCTCCCAAAATGAAAACAGATCGGCGTTTTGTCCCTTATGTGGCACAACGGAGGACCGATTGTCCGCAAGGGCAAAGAATACCGAATCTCAAGGTGCCGATGGCCCAAGTCTTGGAGGATGTGGAGGTAACTAGACATTTGCGCTATCCTGACGTCGCGGGGAGAACACTCGGTAATAGATTGGATGCTTGGTGTGAGTTTCACCAAACCAGAGGCCATGACACCAACTACTGTTATGGTTTACGTTATCAACTTTCTGTTTTGGCAAACCGGGGACTCCTGGCAAAATTCATGAAGTCGGGTGCTGATGAGAAATCACCTGAGATCCGCATGGCTCCCGATATACATGAGACACCCATTTTGGGGGATTTCAATACAATAGCAGGAGGTTTTGCGGGAGGAGGCTCGACCAGCTCGGCCAGGAAACGATATGTAAGGAGTGTCATAACCACAGCCACGATGGACAAGCCAAGGCAAGCTCCCGACATAACATTTTCAAATGATGATTTGAAAGGGGTAATCCCACATGAAGATGATCCCATAGTGGTCTCGGTGATTATGATGGGAAAGAATGTCCACAGGGTGCTGATTGATCAGGGGAGTTCTGCTGACGTGATGTTTTGGAGTACTTTCGTAGGCTTACAAATACCGATAGATCAATTGAAACCATTTGATGGAGTGCTTGTCGGTTTTTCTGGAGATCAAGTGGAGGTTAAAGGATATGTTGATCTCAGAACAACTTTCAAAGACAAGGAAGATGCAAAGACCGTATTTATACGCTACATAGTAGTTAATACCCCTTCATCATACAATTTGCTGTTGGGAAGGCCTTCTCTCAATAAGTTAAGGGCTGTGATATCAACAATACACTTAAAGATGAAATTTCCCTCGGAGGAGGGGAAAGTACTCACTTTAGCTGTAAACTAGGAGACCGCTCGTAAATGTTACGAGGACAATCTGAGGTTAAGGAGAAAAGTAGCATACTCAGTGAGCACAGCTGGAGTAGTATTGGATCCTGAGTTAGATCCAAGATTGGTGCACTCTGAGAGAAGGCCTCAGCCTGTGGGAGAGGTGAAGGAGGTACTTATAGATGGGAAGAAGTTGAGAATTGGGGGTGATCTGAGTCAGGAGCAAGAACAACAGCTCATCCAAGTGCTGAAGAGGAATCTTTCTTCATTCGCTTGGAGTGTGACTGATATGTCGGGGATTGATCCCGACTTTCTATGCCACAAGCTTAATATTAACCCATTGGCTAAGCCTAAAGTTCAGAAGCGTAGGCGGTTGAGCGGAGACCGAGCTCAGGCAGCTACTGAGGAGATACATAAATTATTAGAAGCGGCTCATATCCGAGAGATACAATATCCGACCTGGTTAGCAAATGTAGTGATGGTGAAGAAGTCCAATGGGAGATGGAGGATGTGTGTGGATTTCACGGATTTGAACAATGCCTGCCCAAAGGATTCGTATCCTTTGCCTAATATAGATGCACTAGTTGATAGCGCATCGGGCTGTGCTTTGCTAAGTTTTTTAGATGCTTATTCGGGCTATAATCAAATCAAGATGCACTGGTCAGATGAAGATAAGACGGCGTTTATGGGAGGAACAACGAATTATTGTTATCGAGTAATGCCGTTTGGGTTAAAAAATGCGGGAGCTACTTATCAGAGACTGATGGATCGGATCTTAGCGCCTATGTTGGGAAGAAATGTTCATGCGTATGTGGACGACATGGTGGTCACCTCGGTGGAAGAGAGGAAGCATGAGGAGGATTTGGAGGAATTATTTGTTACTATTAGCAAGTACAGACTTAAGCTCAATCCCGAGAAGTGTGCTTTTGGGGTTAAAGCTGGAAAGTTTCTGGGTTTTCTACTCACCGAGAGGGGGATAGAAGCCAATCCTGATAAATGTGCAGCTATTATAAATATGAGGAGTCCTAGTAACGTAAAGGAGGTACAAAGGCTGACGGGGAGAATGGCGGCCTTGTCTCGTTTTCTTGCCAAAAGTGGGGATCGGGGTTTTCCTTACTTTCAATGTTTGAAGAAGAATGAGCGATTTCAATGGACTGATCGGTGTGAGGAGGCATTCCAAAAATTGAAAGAATATATGAGCAAACCGCCGGTGTTGTGTAAGCCGGAAAAAGGTGCTGAGTTGTCCTTATACATATCGGTAACCGAACATGCTGTTAGCTCGGTTTTAGTCAGAGAGAGTGATGGGGACCAGAAACCAGTGTATTTTGTGAGCAAAGTGCTCTATGGTGCCGAGGTGAGGTATCCCACTATAGAGAAAGCCGCATTGGCAGTGGTTGTTTCAGCTCGGCGTCTGAGACATTATTTTCAGAATCATGGTGTCAAAGTGATGACGGATCTTCCCATTAGGTACATCTTGCAAAAACCTGATATATCAGGCAGGTTGGTTAAATGGGCGATAGAGCTGTCAGAGTATGGACTACAGTATGAGTCACGAGGGCCAATCAAGGCCCAGTTCTTAGCTGATTTTGTGGTGGAATTGTCTGAGCCGCCTGTGGAGAATCAGGGTGTAGGGGAGATAATGTGGATATTGTCAGTGGATGGAGCTTCTAATTTAAGGGGTAGTGGCGCTGGTATCGTTTTGGAAGGGCCGGAAGGGGTACTAATTGAACAATCCCTGAGGTTTGCTTTCAAAGCTAGTAATAATCAAGCGGAGTATGAGGCTTTGATAGCTGGTATGCTTCTAGCTAAAGAGATGGGGATCACCAGATTGTTGGTTAAAAGTGACTCTGCATTGGTGGCAGGTCAGGTAAATGGAGAATTTCAAGCTCGCGATCCGCAATTGGCTAAGTATTTGGGAGTTGTTCAAGCTATTGCGAAGAACTTCGTTCTCTTTGAATTCGTGCATGTTCCGAGAGAGCAGAATTCCCGAGCTGATTTGTTATCCAAGTTGGCTAGTTGTTCGAAACCGGGGCAACATAAATCAGTGATAAGGGAAACATTAATAGCTCCTCGGATTGACGCGCAGGAAAAACATCAAGTGCTGGAGATTTTGGCAACCGAAGAATCTTGGATGGCACCTTTTAAGAGTTATCTTGCGGATGGTAAATTACCTAAGGATTCCAACGAATCACAGAAGATAAAGAAAAACTCAAGCAGATATACACTGATAGATGGTCACTTATTTAGATATGGGTATTCCAGACCTTTGTTGATTTGCGTGGGAAGGAAGGAAGCAGATCGGCTTATGGCCGAGCTCCATGAGGGAATTTGTGGGAGTCATGTAGGGGGAAGAGCATTGATGCTGCGAACAATCCGAGGAGGGTTCTTCTGGCCTACTATGAAAAGTGATTGTATAGAGTACATCAGGAAATGTGAATCATGTCAGAAACATGCCGATTGGAGTCGTGCTCCGCCAGAGATACTGCACTCTATTAGTACACCTTGGCCTTTTCACACTTGGGGAATAGACATCTTAGGTCCGTTTCCCAAGGCGGTGAGGCAATTCAAGTTTTTGATCGTGGCTGTAGAATATTTTACGAAGTGGATTGAAGCTGAGCCGGTTGCTATCATCTCGGGTGGGTGAATCCGAGAGTTTATTTGGAAGAATATAATATGTCGATTTGGGGTACCACGTCGGATTATTTCAGACAATGGGACTCAGTTTGCATGCTCGCAGGTGAAGCAGTTGTGCGCGGAAATAGGGATTAAACAGGTCTTCTCGTCGGTAGAGCATCCTCAGATAAATGGGCAGGCGGAAGCAGCTAATAGGGTGATATTAAGGGGATTGAAGCGGAGATTGGCGGCGACAAAGGGGGAATGGCCAAATGAGATACCTCGGGTGCTGTGGGCTTATCATACTACTCCTCAGACGACTACCCGAGAGACTCCCTTTTCTCTGGTATATGGTACTGATGCAATGGTTCCAATTGAGGTCATGGAAAACACTGGGAGAGCGAGGTTGTTTGATGAGGAGATTTCTGAGGTTGGTTTGCGGGCAAACCTTGACGTTATAGATGAGGTTCGGGATTTGGCTCAGATTTCTAATGAGGCAATGAAGAGAAGGTTAGAGCGAAGGTACAAGACTAAGGTGGTACCTCGGAAGTTCCAAGAACAAGATCTGGTATTGAGGAAAGCGCAATTAATTCAGATGGATAGCAAATTGGCCCCGAAGTGGACTGGGCCCTATCGTGTTAGACAAGTGTTGGGAGAAGGAGCTTATAAATTGGAGACCTTAGAGGGGAAGGAAATTCCGCGAACATGGAATGCGGCTAATTTACGTTTTTATTTTAGTTGAAGTTTGTTTAAGTTGTTTTGCTTTTTATAAGAACATTTATGTTTTGATTTCTAATACTACAATATTGTTGTTTCACCTGTTTTATTCCGAGTTTATACACTCGATGTAAAATTCCGAGTTTATACACTCGATGTAAAATTCCGAGTTTATACACTCGATGTAAAATTCCGAGTTTATACACTCGATGTAAACTTCCGAGTTTATACACTCGATGTAAACTTCCGAGTTTATACACTCGATGTAAACTTCCGAGTTTATACACTCGATGTAAAATTCCGAGTTTATACACTCGATGTAAACTTCCGAGTTTATACACTCGATGTAAAATTCCGAGTTTATACACTCGATGTAAAATTCCGAGTTTATACACTCGATGTAAACTTCCGAGTTTATACACTCGATGTAAAATTCCGAGTTTATATACTCGATGTAAAATTCCGAGTTTATACACTCGATGTAAAATTCTGAGTTCATACACTCGATGTAAAATTCCGAGTTCATACACTCGATGTAAAATTCCGAGTTTATACACTCGATGTAAAATTTCGAGTTTATACACTCGAGGTTAAAAGAAGTTTCGTTCTGGTGTTTACAGGGTGAAGAGGTTGGTTTGTAAGCAGGAATGAGAGCTCAGTTTATAAACGAGTTGGTAGTGGTTTCGTTCTGGTGTTTGCAGGGTGAAGAGTTTGGTTTATAAGCAGGAATGAGAGCTCGGTTTATAAACGAGTTGGTAGTGGTTTCGTTCTGGTGTTTGCAGGGTGAAGAGGTTGGTTTGTAAGCAGGAATGAGAGCTCGGTTTATAAACGAGTTGGTAGTGGTTTCGTTCTGGTGTTTGCAGGGTGAAGAGGTTGGTTTGTAAGCAGGAATGAGAGCTCAGTTTATAAATGAGTTGGTAGTAGTCTCATGTTGGTGTTTGCAGGGTGGAGGACTTGGTCTGTAAGCAGGTTCTTATTTGATTTAAGTTTGCTGATTAACAAACTCGGTTTATAAACGAGTTGGTATTAGTCTCATGTTGGTGTTTGCAGGGTGGAGAACTTGGTCTGTAAGCAGGTTCTTATTTTATTTAAGTTTGCTGATTAACAAACTCGGTTTGTAAACGAGTAGGTATTAGTTTCATCTTGGTGTTTACGGGATTGAGAGCTCAATTTGTAAACGAGTTGGTAGGGGTTTCGTTTTGGTGTTTGCAAGGTGGAGAGCTTGGTCTGTAAGCAGGTTCTTATTTTATTTAAGTTTGCTGATTAACAAACTCGGTTTGTAAACGAGTTGGTATTGGTCTCATGTTGGTGTTTGCAGGGTGGAGAACTTGGTCTGTAAGCAGGTTCTTATTTTATTTAAGTTTGCTGATTAACAAACTCGGTTTGTAAACGAGTAGGTATTAGTTTCATCTTGGTGTTTACGGGATTGAGAGCTCAATTTATAAACGAGTTGGTATCGGTTTTCTTTGGGTGTTTGCAGAAATGAGAGTTTAAGTTAAAAACGAGTTAGTGGTAGTTTCATAGTTGTGTTACCAAAGTTAGGAGCTTGATTTGTAAGTAGTTTCTTGTTTAGTTTAATTGGTGTTTGTAGGGTTAAGGGTTTAATGTATAAACAAGTTATTGTTTGAGATATCGGTTTGTAAACGAATTATCATGAGTATATATGTCTAGTCGATAAAAGGATTATCTAGTCGGATTGATTGCTGTAACATGCGAAAGAAGAGAATTGGGAAAGTAAAAATGAAGTTCAAAATACAAAGTATCAAGTAAGAGTTGGGGAGTAGAAATATAGAACTAAGCAAGTTAAAAAGCTTGGGGAGTAAAGGGAGAGCGAGGAAAAGGGACGCCTAGTCGTCAATATCGACGAGCTGTCCATCAACCACTGTCTTGGAAATGTCCACTGGCGACAAATCTGCATCGGGGTAAAGAGCTCGGACTTGTTCCAGGGCTAGTTGGAATCCCATATTTAGTGAGGAACCGATCTGATCTTTGAGGAGTTCGGAGTTGTGGAGAAAATCCTTTTCTTTGAGAGCCCAGCTTTCTTTCTCGGCTTCAAGGGCTTTTAGCTGATTCTGCAGATCGGCAAGTAATTCATCTGATTTTTTGGCTTGGGTGGTCAGTTCGGCAACTTCATTGGTTAGGCGGGAAGTTTCAGTTTTGGAAAGGGCCAAGGCTCGGTCCTTCTGTTCTAGGTCAAGGGACTTCTGGGTGGATTGAAGATTGAATTGGTCCATTAGCATGATGTTGGATGCTTCTGCTTTGTGGAGATCAGCCAGGAGATTTTCATGAAGAGTTTGGAGGTCTTGGGATCTTAGTAAATTAACATCATGGCGGAGGTAATTGTGCTTTCGGCTATGTTGGGAATGAAGGAATTGAGGATGCCAGAAGCTTAGTTCAGTATCCTCCGTGGCGTGAAGTGAGGCTATTGGAGTTTGGGAGGTTGAGTGCTGGGAGGTGCTTTCGACGATTCTCTTGCCTCGGGCTCTAGATCGTCGGGTCAAGGCTTCGAGGTCGGGTTCCGAGGTTTCTTCATTGAGTTCAATGCGGGGAGGAGGAGGAGCTAAAGGACTGGCACCAGGAGTGGAGGTCTTTTGCCTTTTGAGTTGGCGGGCTCGTTTCAACATATCTTCGTGGGACATCGCCATCAGGCTATCTGTAAAAATAATCAAAGTCGGTTAGAAGGAGAGAGTCAGTAATAAATCTGTTATAATGAAGGAACGGTTATAAGGTGAGTACCGATGTGGAATTTTAGGTCTACTACTCGGAATTCCAGCTCTAAAAGTTTTCGAGTATCAAAAACAACATCCAGTTGTTCCAGCATCAGGCAGTCTTTTTTCTCGGAGGGGTCCAAGTCGTCTAATTGCCGAGGGGATTGAAGATTAGGGGATTGGCACCAGTATAAGGGAAAGCCTTCTAAAAGGGAAGGACTCTGGTCGGGGGCGACTATTTTTATGAAGATACCTTTAAAGCCTTTGTAAGAAGAATTGTATAAGGTTAGAAGGGCTCGACCGCTGACTCCGCTAAGGGAGGCTAGAAGATGTTTGTGGGGGGATCGCAACTCGAAGAAGTAGAGAAACATATTGCTTGAGGGGGTAATACCAAAGTGGGTGCATAAAATTTGAAATGCACGAACGAAGGCCCAGCTGTTGGGGTGAAGTTGACTAGGCGAGACATTCAAAACAGTGAGGAGTTCCTTTTCAAAGGTGTTAAATGGTAGGCGTAAACCTAATTTCTCGAATAAGGTAACATACATAAAGGTAAATTTGTAAGGGGAAATAGGGAACAAGTTGCCGTCCCTACAGATGGGTTCGTCATTGTCGCAAGCAATTACAGTTACGTCAGACTCGTTGCTCTTACACAGTGTTTGATGGCGTCTAAAAGCCCTAACCCTAGTCAGGGTGGTCATGGTGGAGGTTTCTCGCCGTAAGGCCAGAGGGGCCCAAGAATAGAGGGCATTGTAATGGTCGTTCATGAAAGGCGTTTAAACTATACGAAAGAAAGGGTTTTTTCTCGAAATAAGTTAGGGTGATTGAAAAAGAAGGTGCAAGGTGCAAGCTAAAACACAGTACACAGATAATGTATAAGGAACCAGAACAAAGAACCGGAAAATGCAGTCGTAAAAATTTGAAAAGGGGAAAAGAGGAGGTACCTGGAGAAAGAAAATGGCGGTTGAGCAAGATGTTGGGAGGTGAAAGGTTTGAGTGAAGAGTGAAGTGAAGGCAGGGGAGTAAAGAAATGATTAATGGAGGGAGTGAAAAAGGGGGAATTAAGTGTCGTTTAATATTCAAAAAAGGGGAAGTTGAAGGATTGACCATTGGATGGTTTACACGTGGGAGCGCGAATGCAGGAAGTAATGGCAGATAAGTTACGTGTGGATGCGTAACTGTAGGAAGTAATGATGAATTTACGGGAAGTGGTGAAGGACAGGGGTGATAAGACAAATTCTGCTCTCTTCGTCTTAAAGCCGAGATCGTGCACAATTTGGAGAGCTATGTCTTGGACCAGAGGAAGTCGGTTTAAGATAGAGAGGAGGAGGAGGAGATGTTGCCTCGGTATGGTGCCGAGAGTGGATATGGTATTAGGAGGAGTTGGAGTCAAACCGAGGGCATGAGAGGTTGGCATCTCGGTATTTCGTCTTGGTATGATGGCGAGGGGGGAGGCATCAATCAGTTTTATATTTAGTGATATCTTTTGTTAGTAGAGTGGTTATTATATTTTTTAGGTGTAGAAGATAGAAGATAATGCCGTTTCTGAAGAAAAGTGGTTATTTTTATGAAATATCTTAGAAGTAGATAAGTGGGGCTTTTTAGTTATTATTTGCTAAATCTTGGAGATCAATATTTTGTAACTGATTATAATATAAATAAGAGTATTACTCCCATGGTCAAGGGACAGAGTTTTTTTGGCCTAAGCAAGTCATAAAACTTTCTTTTTGTTTTGGTGAGGAATTATCCCGTATTTTTCTGAACCATACATTGGCGCCCACCGTGGGGTACGGTAAAACTCGATCCTTACCCCATCAAGATAAAAAACAGTAATAGAAAAAAGCGGGGGATACGAATCGGAAGATGAACAGAGGCAGAGGAGCACCCCGTGAAGGGCCTACCAGACAACAAATAATGCAAAGCATACTGGAGCTACAAAGGCAGAATGAGGAGATTAGGATGAAGGCGGAGACTGATCAGGCTCAGCTTGAAAAGGAGAGAGAGGAAACTCGCAAGAAAGCAGAAGAAGACTTACAGGTGTTAAGGGAAGAAGCTTTGGGAGAAAGAGAGAGATTGCGGAAAGATGCAGAGGAAACGCATCAGCGTTTGGAAGAAGCACTGCGACAGCAAGAACAGTTGCGGAAGGCAAACGAAGATATGCAAAGCAGATTGGAGTCTGCCAGGCCTGGTTTCCGTTATCCATCTCGGCTTAATTCCGACGTGAGCGATACCAATCCTTTGGTAGATGCGATCATGAGCGAGCCGATCCCACAGAATTTCGTAATTCCCAAAATCACGCCTTTCACAGGGAATTCCGATCCAGAATTGCATCTAAAAGCTTTCCAGGCTCGGA
>Ga0214545_1012855_pt1 | contig 10686 bp, 7 predicted proteins | sample CNSS4metaG_FD_160064 | JGI IMG/M metagenome (GOLD analysis project Ga0214545, IMG submission 160064) | Root nodule microbial communities from cowpea collected in UCLA plant growth center, Los Angeles, California, USA - CNSS4 | ecosystem: Host-associated > Plants > Roots > Nodule | place: USA...
TTTTTAACATGCTTTTGTACCTCATGCTCAATAAACCCAATTATAGGAAATTCCAATTAAATCAATCTTTAAACACACAAATTCAATTAAATACCCATAATTAAACACTGAATGAGGGCAAAAATACGCACTCATCAGTGATCACTTGGTGATCTATAAGTGGTGGTTCTTGGAGAGACTTGAAAGGGGATTTTTCATGTTTCTCTTTAATTTCCCCTTCCATTAGTGACTATAGTAGTCATTGTGTGAGTGACTCCTCCTTGCCCCATCTATTATTTTTAATCGAGTTTCAACTTTTAAGGCAAGGTGTAAAACATTTTCAAGAGTGGAGTACTCATACAACTCTTCTAGGCCTTGTATATCTCTCCTTATACCACTCTGTTAGTGGAAAATGACACGACAAGTGCACTGGTCGCACGTAGCAAGTAATAAATATCGTTCTTTCCATAGGAACTTGTGCAACATATGACAAATCTCAATTCATAACTCAAATAGACAACAAAGCCTATAAAAACACAATGAAACTATTTTTGGTATTTTTATCAAATAGTTGGTGTGCAATAAGAAATTTAACAGAGTATTTACAACTATCAAGACTAGATTTCATTCACTTCATTCTCATGCACTCACAAACATCTCAATTCCAATTTCATGTCAAAATTAACTCACAAGAATACTCAAATCCTATTCCTAGAGACTTTGAGCCTATGATAACTCATCAAGTTCCAATTCCTTGAATCCTCAACAACTGAAATCATGCATTAAATTCAAGAGTGTTAAGATTACTAATGAATCATGCTCTATCCCTAGATACAAGCTCCATAAGGCATTCAATTTCAGTTCTAACATCAAAAGACATTTTCCAACACCTCAAGAACACAAATCATGCATGGGTGGCCAAGCCAAAGCAAGCATTAAGCATGGTAATCAAATATTAACATTGAAATGGAAAAGCATATGTATTAACATCACAACATACACAAGACTTTAGTTTGTTACATCTAATCTCAACAAATAGGTTTAGCTCTCCATGGTGGAGAATCTAGGTTTTACAAAATGAAGAGAAAGGGAAGAGATGGAAACCAAATAGAAGATGCAAACCCTTTCTCAAGGTTCTTGGCAAATGCTTCATGCTCTAATTATGCCTCCCATTCGCATCAACACCTCCAATTCGTAGATCCTCTCCTTCATCAATCCCACAAGGGGGGAAAACACCATGGATGAAGATTGAAGACCCAAGAAGGAGTGGGAGGCTTCCCATCACCCCAAACAACCTGCGAGGGCCTCTCTCAATCGCTCTAGGTGAAGAGAAATTGTGGAAGAAAAGATTCTTTTGCCTCGCGAGAAAACATGTTTAAATACCCATTTTCAATCTATCAGCGTCATCACTAATTGGCGCCATCTCAACATCGCCAGGCGCCGTTAAGTAAAATGTGAAACATGCAACTCCAGAGAGTCACCGCCTGGTGGCACTACTCCACCGCCAAGTGTCATTGGCCACCGCCTAGTTGCATTCCTCCACCCCCCAATGGTAGGTTTTACGAATTGAATGGCGCTCAGTCCCACTTTTTCACTGCTCAGCATTGTGGTGCTCATCCTCACTTTCCACCACTCAGCCTTGTGAGCGCTCAACCTTACTTTCCACCGCTCAGCCTTGTGCAATTTGGCAGCATTTTGTATTTGAAGCATTGGAGTTGATTATAGTGGCACCCAACACGGGTATTTACTTCAAATTGATCTTTTATTTTCCAAAATATGTTCCCTTGAGTTCTTGCTTGTTTTTCTCCACCACAAATGCTTCCTATTAACTTATTTAACACATTCAAAATAGATATTAGAGGTAAAACAATCATAAAATAACTAAAACACAAAACAATACAAAATACATTAAATTTTGAGAAAAATAACAAGATAAAAGTTAGGAAAAAGTTGATTTATTCATGACCGTAAACACACAAGAATAGGTAAAAATGTACGTTATCACACCTGCAAACCTAGAAAAATTTTCTTCATTAGATTCGTCTAATCCAACCCTAATCATTACTGATTCTAGCTTTTTAAAATAATCATTCACACACATGTGTCCTTGTTGAAGCATTTGTTAGTTTATTAGTTTTTTTCATAATCTAAAGTTATCCATTTATTAGTTTTTTTTCAAAATCTGATTTCTAATTTATATATAAACCACTTTCAGTTTGAATTAACTTTAGTTAGAAAATTAACTTTTGTTTTTCTTACCCAAAAAATATTTATACAATTTTTTTCTTCTAATAAAACCCTTATATTAATCATTGATGATTGTGATGCTGAGTGATCATGGGTATATTCTTGTGTTCCTGAATAATAATTGAGTGGTATATATATGTTGATGCACTTTATCTTAATAATAATTTTTATAGATAACAGAAATTAAGGGAGGTTTATGAGTGAATAGGACCGATGCGAATTTCATTGGTATGATGGTCACATATATGCAATTAATTTTGTAGAAAATAATAGTAAGAGAGCAAATCATGTGGGTAGATAGCTTTCAATTTTTAGTTACGACTTTTCCTTCGTTTGTAAGATAGAAACATATGACTATCATTGCGTTCATGTTACTTGTCATCAAATTTCATCACCACCCATATTTAGTTTTCCTGCCATAATGCATGAAACTTGTAAAAGAACATCAAACTTAACCCCACTTTTTTTTTTGTTAAAATAAAAGATCTTCAAGATCCACACACAGGAATAAAAAAAATCAAAAAAATTTTAACACAGGAATGAAAAAAAACAAAAATTCAATAAAATGTGTAGAATCATGCGGCACATGCCTTGAATTAGTTATTGAATTAAGCTAAACATTACTATTTGATTTTTAATATCAAAGAATAAAATTGGATGAATGATATTTTCTTTATAAATTCATAATAGATATCCGTTGTTAATTTTGACATGTTGTTGACCATCTCAAAATTCATTAATTATCTATGATTAATCATATAAATTACTGTTTATATTGTAAAGAGAAAAATGAACAAGATACAAAATTAAAGTGATTTAACCACACCCATATATATGGAAAAAAAAAAAGAAAAAAAAACACTCCATGCTACAATTTGGATGAATGATTTTAGTCTTCATGTTATTAAAACTCGTCTTTTCTTATTCATCTTTATGTTATTGTTGAAGTAATTTGATTTCACGAGAGTTTAAATGGTTTAAAATCTAATTCATGCGTATAATACAACTGAAGAACAATATATTTAGGATTTTAAAATATGTTCTTATATACAAATTATATAATATTTAACCAATATTTGTGTTGGGAATCTAAGTCTAAGTTTAAGTACCATATTAAGTAAAAATGAGAAAATTGAACACTATATAAGAATGAGGACCCATAAACCTATCGTCTTAAGAGTTTTGGATTGAGAGTGATGTCAATCCCTTATGTGTGGGTTAGACTCACGTCTTATTGGTATTAAATTTTTTTGGTGATTCTCTTTTGAAAGACCTAATAATGATATAAATTTATTATGTGTGGCTTAGAATCCTCCATAAAAAATCCAACAATTTGCAAATGCTATAAATAAATAAATAAATATTGTGAAATTTATTAGAGGATTGTCAAGAATTTTGGAAAACTGAAAACAAAATTTGTTGGCATTTGATTAAGGTTTCTTTTTAGTTTATTACAACTTAGTTGGTATTTAAAAAAAAATAAAAGTGATTTGTTTTTTCAAGGTATCTTAAGGATGTAAAAATATCAAGTTCATCAAACAATCCCAAATAAATCATTAAGACTTATTAGATTGCTTTTTGTTTTCTTTTCTTGCTTTTGTAGACTGTTTGACTTTTCTTTCAATCTGAAACATGATATTATTTCTCTCTCTTGATGTGATATGAATATTGATGTGTACCATTTGATAAATTCTATTTATAACAAATATTATGATGGTGAATTATGTGTTGAATATGATAAATATTTTAATTAATTATGAAGTTTACAAGTTTAAATGTCAGTTGTAAGGCCCAGTTTTCTGCCCTAAAGTTTTAAGGGTTGCCTTTAAGCTATTGGGCCTAAGGGTTGACCCAATGTATAAAGCCACCCAAAATGTCTGCCCTAATTCACTTATCCTACTCTTTCAGAGTCTGCCCCTTGGTGCTTTGAGCCGCAGCCGTCTTTCCCGCTAGGGTTCAGTCTTGGAACTTCGTTGTGCTTGTTCGAGCCAGTTTCGTTCCACCTCACTAAACCGCTCTAGGAGCTGCTGCCTTTCTCTGTTTACACCCAAGGACCCAATTGTTGGCCTTTTCCAGGTAAGGGAAGCTAGAACCCTCCTAAATGTCTGAGATGTTTGTGGTTGTTGGTGTTGGTCTTGCGATTGATTGTATTTTGAGCACTGTTATGGATGTATAAAATGGTTGGATCACTATTGGGTATGCCATATTACCTATTGCAGGAGAAAATAGTGGCGAGAACTGTTAAACTCGCCCAAGCGGACATGTCTCGCCTAGGCAAGGTTAACAGGGGCTCACCTAAGTATTTTGCCACGAATGGTCGCCCAGACGAAGAGGGTCTCGTCTAAGCAAGAACGCGTGCATGGTTCTTATACTGGAAGTCGAGCTCTCGCCTAGGCGAAGGGAGCTCGCCTGAGCGAGGGTCCTCCTCGCCTGGGCGAGACCCTTCTGCCTGAGCGAGATGCTGGGCGAGAAGGTGGTTGGAATTGATGTTTTCCTTGATTTCAAAAGTTGACAACATGCTTGTATGAGTATTCATTTAAGTTTATGAACTGAATGGCCTTTGTGAATGAGGTGGTGTATGAGTTGTGATTTATGAGTTTTAACATGAGGTGGGCATGATAATTGTATGAGTCATGAAATTGAAATGATGACTTTGGTATGAGTTCGACATGAGATATGAAAGGGTTGGTATCAATGTGGCATGGTAATGGTATGAGACAGAGCTCCATATTCTGGGTTCGAGAATAATGAGTTGGCATGGTTTGGTTGGGAATACGAAAGAGGTGAATTATGAGAAATTGTATGAGATGTATATGTATATATATTTGTGTGTATGCATGCCGAATCTGTTTGATTGATTAAGAAAGTTTGGTCCGTGTCAGTGCGTAAGTCCTTGGGATCTCTAGGCGAGATTCCCAGGGTCGTGCTTCAGTGGTCGGGACGTAATTCCATGGCCCCTGTTAGTGGGTGTCCATGGTGGTGCCCCATCTGTATAACTAGGTAAGGATTCAAGGTAAGGTTGCATACTGACACTCTAAGGAGTCCGTTAGTCTCACCTAGAGCGGACTGACTCCTGTGGTGAGAGTAGCAGGAGACCTGAAATTTATTAAGGGCTAACCTTGTGGTGAGGGAAAATTGATTCATTATAACACTTGTAACACATAGCTCGGGGGTGAGCAGCTCGGGGGTGATCAGAGGTATCCACCACAAGTGCAAGCATCTACTGAATTCGACCAGGTTATACGTATCCGGATGAGTCGAGTCGAGTCTTAGTGTATTGTTTGGAAAGTCGTAACATGATTGTGTGACGTATGTATAATGGACTGTGAATATGTATATGATTTCTTTGATGAAATGGTTTTTGGCCCCAGCTTACCCTTGCTTGTTTGATTGTGTTGTATGTCGTTCTTCTACTTTTGCGATGATCATCAATTTATTGATGGGAGCAGATGCGGGAGGTGCTTGAGGTCCACATGGAAGGGATTGGTTCCGCTACATAGTCTACCTGAATTGGAATTCATGTTTCGTTGGGCTTTTCTTTAGGGCTATGACCCATGTACTACTTTGTTTTTTAGTACTCTATTAACTATGGTGAAGTCCTTGGATTTCATTTGTATTTGGCATGGTGTGTCTTGGTTTCCCCTAGCATCCTCTGGATATTGTCAGGAGTAGCGTTTATACTTTAGGGTTTGTCAATAAATGTCTATCTGTGTGGCATTTCATTTAAATTAAAGTTATTATTTAAATGGGGTGTTACATCAGTATAATATATACTAAAAGTTTAAACATTAATTAATATATTGCACAAAATAAAAGTTTTTAGATAAAAGAATATTCGAGGTGAAGTTTCAACGATAAAAATTTCCTTCTCTTTCTCCACTCTTTTCAGCACCAACAATAAAACAGTTTATTACGACTGGAATTTAAATAATTTTATTGATTAAATTATTTCTACCATTTATATATATATTAATAAGGGGGATCATTTATGAAACGAGTTCCACAACTAGATATAATTGTTTTCATTTAAGATTTCTTATATGATGTCAACCTTTTTTCTTCAAGATGCTTTTGAAAGAGTTCTTGAGAAAAGTAGCCATCGTAAATCATTTCTAGTTGTTGTGTAACCTTGAAAGTTCTATGTTTCAAATTGAGTTTGTTCTCGTTTGTGAAGGGAAAATTGCAATAAATGTTTTTCGTGTAGCATTTAATGCAAGATTGTTAGTGAAAAAAAATTTAGTACACATAAGCCTAAGTTAGATATCTTTTATCTAATTTTTAATAAAAGCTTAGAACCACAATCGATGGATGGTCTATGTAAAGGTAACACATAGGCTTTTTAAAGAAGTTCTTAATGAATGGTTGCTTCAACACATGCTTCAGGATATCTTTAGTAGTGATGCTTTTGTGAGATCTTATTGATAATGAGACAAAATAACATTTTTTCAAAATATCATTTATAAATTTAGAGTTGTATTATGCAATGTCAAACAATAAATTAATAAAATCAAAATTTTTATATCAAAATTATAGTTTTTGTAATATACTAAAACTGAAATATATCAATACTAAATATTAAACTTATTATTTATCCTTTAATTTATAGATATTTATTTGTATATACTTTTGTCCAAATTAATATTTATGATGTAGGGAGAATAAATATCAAATGTAGATGGTGGGTTGAAGATTTCATGGTAAGTACCTTTGCTACAAGTTTACAACCGTTTTCGAACATTAATAAATTCGCATTAAACTTCTTCCACAGCTGGTGTGCCAGGACATTTTCAAAGCTATTCCCTCTTAAAACATGGGACCAGAGATATGACTTTACTTAGGTTTAAAAATAATTAAGAATGTAAAGAACATAAAAAATAGCCAAAGAATTATCTTCAAATGGCAAAATATATTTATTTTCTTATTTGTTTTCTTTAGATGAAAAAAAAAACAAAAAACAAAACCATGATGGTACTCTCTAACAAGAGGTGATTAAACCATCATCAACATTATCCTATTAGAACAATTAATAGAAAGATTTGCATTTAAAAAATAAATCAAACAGAATTCATACACCATTTCCAGACATAAACATAAACATAAAAAGTAAAAAAAAAAAATTAAATTAAATAAAAATTCAACATTTTGGGTTCAAAATTCACGTATCCACAATACACCGATACCTTAGAACTCTACCATGGTATACATTAAAAGATCTTTATAAATAATATTTGGTCAATATTTATGAATATTAATAAACATTCCACTACCAATATTTGCCAAGATTTTTGGCATATGTATTTAACCTTAACGATGATGAGTGTGGTTACGATTTAAAAGTTTGCTGGGAAAATAATTTATGATCATGTATAAGACTTGAGCATGGCTCCACAGAAAGTGCACATGATAGCCTTCCAAGATTTGCAGTAGAAAGGAACAAAGCAAAATCTGGTTTGTGTAATCATGTCTGCTACACTGGCACCTCCGCCGCACCGCGAGCAGGACCCGGCCACCGGCTTGCTCCGCTTCACTTTCTTTGTCTGATCCACCAGAAAACAAAAGCAAACCATGCTTGGTTCTTGTCCAACGTTGTTGTCGTGTTGCAACTGATCTTTGGGGTATTTTCTAAACCCTCTAGCTCTTACGTTGTTTGGTTGCTCTAATGAATTAATGGTGTCTTGGTTTTTCTGATTTGGGGAATTGGGTGCTTTGATGGTTTTATAGAGGGAACAGCGAACTGATAAAGTACGGTTCGTTAAAAGGTCAACTGTATGGGCCGTCAGATGTGTGAGGCGTGTCATGTGGAATTGAATGGGTTGGACAGGTGTTGGGATCAGAATGGGTGTGCCAATGATTGTGATCATGTACTTGGCGCGGGAGACCTACTCGTTTCGTTTCAAGAAGGTTGATCAATACCACGTGGACGGTTATGATCAGATCATGGTCACAGAAAGAAGTGTGGACAGTTTCAGCAAAGGATGAGACTTAACGCGGAAAATATTCCACTGAACTGTTGTACTTCCATATAGGGTTGGCAAGGGGAGGCTCCGTGTTTCATTATCCTTATTTTTAATTTTAAAATAAAATTAAAAATTCAGTTTTATGTTTAATATGTATAAAATTTGTGTCATATTTTTTCTTTTATTTCTATCGAGGATATATTCATATTCATATTTTTATTTGGCTTATTATTATATTGAATATTAATTACGTATTGTTTGTAAAATAAAACTAAAAATTAAATAAAGTTTATATTATCAATAATTCAATATAAAAATACACGTCTTCTTAATGTAAAATATTAAAAAGAAATTATAATTACAAAAATATAAAATAAGTTTATCAAATAATAAGTGAATAAATATTGTAAAACCCTCTTTTTATTTCTACCCTTGTAACACCCCATTTAATTAATAATGCTAATTAAAGGAATGTCACACGGAATAGTATTAGAAACAAAGTCTTGGAGTGTAGACACTACTTATCACGATTATCCAAGAGAAAACCCGAATAAGAAAATGGCACACTACGATGCCATAACAAAGTATAAAATATAAATCAACAACATTTAGAATTTTAAGCCTAAAGGCCAGCAGTACACGGGCTATAGCCCTAAAGGAAAGTCCAAGTAAACTTAAATCCAGTCCAAGCAGACTATGCAGCGGAACCTCCATCACCCTGACGATTACGGGGAGTTCTCACCTCTGCTCACATCAACAAGTTGATGATCATTGCAAAAGAAAAGACCACACCACAGAACATACAACAAATAACAGAAGGGTAAGCTAGAGCCAAAATTAGTTTTATCATGCAATCAAATATACTTTCATAGTCCTATATACATACATCATCCAAGCATGCTATGACCTTCCAATCAATACACTAAGACTCGACTTGACTCATCCGGATACATATAATCTGATCGGATTCAGCGGATGCTTGCACTTGTGGTGGATACCTCTGCTCACCCCCGAGCTATGTGTTACAAGTGTTACAATGAATCAATCCCTCACACACAAGGTTAGCCCTTAGTGAGTTTCAGGCCTCCTGCTACTCTCACCACAAGAGTCAGTCCGCTCTAAGTGAGATTAATTGACTCTTTAGAGTGTCAGGATGCAACCTTACCTTGAATCCTTATCAAATTATATAGATGGGGCACCACCATGAACTCCCACTAACAGGGGTCATGAAATTACGTCCCGATCACTGAAGCACTACCATGAGGTCTCACCTAAAGGCTCATGGAATTACGCACTGACACAGACCAAACATACTCAATCAATAAAGTAATATTTATCATGCACATAACTCTCATGCCAACCTTTATAACCAAATCCTCATTCATATTCCATGTTGAATCCATTCCAACTCATCCTTCACAATCCATGAATATAAAATTTCACCTCATACCAATACCATGCTATTTTGATACCAACCATTTCATTGAAATCACATGCCAAGATTTATCCAAGCTCATCATTCACAGCTCGTACACCCTCTTACTCATGCATATTCACTCATATCATGCCTTAACATAGCAATCCAACTTAACATCACATTATGCAAACGATTTAGGGATTTTAGAAATAAACTACAGCTTGTGTAAAGCTCAGAAAATTTATGTATTTATATTCAAATTAAATATGATTGAATCAAGAACCAAATGAAACAAGAACCAACTTAATTGAATAACTATAAAGAAAGTTGTAAACTAAACAAGCAACAAAGGTCAATGTTGTCAACAACTAAACTACAGTGATCTTATGATAAAAACGACTCTCACTACAGAGCTCCGATTCAAGATCGTACCGGTCAAAGTCAAAAACTATGTGTTAAGGATCAACTGTTCAAATATCAGCTCGATCCAGCGGTTAACGAAGTGGTAAATTTTATTTTATGAAAAGAGTGTAGTGTTGTCAATAACCAAACTACAGTGACCTTGCGATAAAAACCGCTCTCACTACAGAGCTCCGATTAAAGATCCGACGGGTCAAAGTCAAGAATTTTGTGTTAAGGATCAGCTGTTAAAATTTCAGCTCGATCCAAAGGTTAACGCAGTAGGAATCTTCATTTTACGAAAAGTGTGCAATGTAGAAAAAGAGTAGCGCCACATCAATCAAACATACTCGCACACCATACATCTTTATTCGACCAACAACCTCATTCAAGCATCGCAGCCATACAAACACACCAAAAATTGGCAAAATAACTTTAAATACATAAACCCTAGCTTCCCTTACCTGGAAAAAGCTAGCAGAATATCCCGACACCCAAGCAAGTGAGTACTACCGACCACGGAGCAGATTTACGATCTGTAAAACAGTGGAATAGATTCAAAATGGGTTACCATGGTGAACCCTAGTTAGAATCATGATGACAGAGCTGGGAATGAAAAAGGTACGGTGGAGAATCAACTTACATGGATTGAAGAATGGGGTTGAGTTAACGCAAAGAAGGGTAAGA
>Ga0214545_1012856_pt1 | contig 10686 bp, 7 predicted proteins | sample CNSS4metaG_FD_160064 | JGI IMG/M metagenome (GOLD analysis project Ga0214545, IMG submission 160064) | Root nodule microbial communities from cowpea collected in UCLA plant growth center, Los Angeles, California, USA - CNSS4 | ecosystem: Host-associated > Plants > Roots > Nodule | place: USA...
TGTCTAAGGTCTTATATGTGTAAGACTAATGTCATATAACCATATGGAATCACAATCTCCCAATGCCCATGCCATAACCATGCCCATGTCTATAACCATAACCTATATGAAAAAATATAACCTATCAATGATAAGCATGGGGAAGGTGGAGACGCAATCTGAAGTGAGGGATGGTGGGGACAGGAAGGAGGTGGAATGGAAAGATATTTGGTCACTTTTTCGGCCTAGTCTGTGTTATGTGATGTGTGAGTGAGAGTGAGAGTGAGTGAGTGTGTTTCATGCATGTGCGTGCTCCACCTCTTTTTGCACCTCCTTTCCTCTGCAAACTTCCCCCCCTTTCCATGCGCTTTTCTTTCCGATAAACTTCCCTCGGACCGGCCGTTGCTCTTCTTCCGGACTGGGCCGGCCCAATCCACTTCATTTCCTTCGCTTCAAATATATATATATATATATATATATATATATATATATATATATATTTTTCAAGTATATCGATATTTTAGTTTGTATGGTATTTTCTGTAAATTTATTAAATGTTTTATAACGAAAAGTTGTTAGACAAAGAGATTTGTTCATAACTATTTTATTTATACGTATTTATAAATAAACTACAATTTTTAAGGGTGATTAAAACATCTATATTTTCAAATCCAATTTATAACTACCCAAATTTATATCATTTTGAGTCCATTTAAATAGATTATTCTCCAATACAAACCCTTATTACTGGATTTTAAGTTAAATTTCTTTCCTTGGATTTAGATCAGACCCATGGATACTTTTACATTTTGAGAATCCATAATAAAATATGTTCAAGTCAATTTAAGCCTACATCCAATGGCGGAGCAATGCAGGAGCGGCCGGGAACCACCGCCCCCAACTTTTTCAGCTTTTTTAAAATTAGATGTATTTAAAAAATTTGAAATTATGTTTAGTTTTAATTTTTTTTAAATTATTTGTACCGATTTAAATTAGATAGTTGTATATTAATAAAATTAAATTAACTATTTTTTTATTTCTTTTATAATAAATAGTACAATATAAAATTAAATTTATAAAAAAAAAATTGTTAAAATAATTTTTTTTTATTGTATTTTTAGTTTTTCAGGTATTGTACTCATCTTTCATCTTTACCTTATCTCTTTTGTTCCTGAAAATTAAAATTAAACAGAAACTTATTATTTTTGTTCTCATTTTTTTCATTTTTTCATATCTTCTCTTATGCTTTTAAAAGAAGAAAAAAGTAATGTTCTCTTGTCTCATTTGGTAATGAAATACTTATTTAATATTTAACCATGTTTTTTTTATCGCATTACCTTTTTATATATTATTTTTTTATGAATATAGTAGAGCAAGTAATGTATTATGTGATCTTTTATAGAGGGTTTTTAATTGTGACTTGATTATCATAATTTTTTTTAGTAATTATATCTCTCAATTTTTCATTAAATTATGATAAATTATTTTTTAGTCTTAAACTTGTTTGGTAGATAAGTATATTGATAAAAAAACAAAACAATAAATTCATTTTTTGAAATTGATGAAAAAGAAGGAAAGATGAAAACAAGACGATAAGGTTGCCCATCGCATAAACATAACGATGATGAAGTGAAAGCTTGTGATAACTTTGGAATCAATATGTACACATTAGTAAAATAGAAAATGAATATTTTGGTTATTTACATTGAAAAAAAAATATCTGAAAAATTTAATTATGATTCAATTATTTGATAAGTTTAAGAATATGAAAAAATGAATGACAATCATTTATATATGTGTAATTTATTGTATAGTTATAGTTATACTAAATTATGTATCAATTTTCATTGAATTAGTGACAAAAATGTTAAGTGTATTATTTTGGATTCCCCAAAAATTTTGGTCAAGATCTGCCACTCCGACATTGACCCAAGTATATCAAAGTTAGAGAGAAAGTTGAGTTGGATCGATTCAAGTTGAACTAAGTCAGTTCAAGTCTATGTTGAAACAAGTTGAACTAGATTAATCTGAGTCGAGCAAGACCAAGGTTGAATTGGGTCTACTCAAGTTGAAAGTGCAGCTTAATCGAGCTTGGGTCGAATGTCCACATAAATCAACTTTGGTTTAAGTTCAACTAAGTTAATTCGAGCCTTTGTCCAATAAATCTACTAGCCAATTCTATTAGGTCTATCTCACTATAACTGATTTAATTGACAAAGTAGATTTAATTCAATTTAATTGGATAGAACAAATCCAAATCTAATTGATCTAATTAAAAGAAATTTAGAATATAAATCCTATCTATTTTATTATGTTTAGATTGAATTTTGACTAGATGTTAAAAAATCTAATGCATAATCACTCTTAGTAATCTTATAACTAAAACTATAGTATGAATTTGTTATCATAATTATATATATATATATATATATATATATAAATATATATATATATATATATATATATATATATATATATATTATACATCAACAGTAAAATAATGTTTAAAAGAATAACATATATGTATATTTATGAATTACTTATTTGTTAACTTACTTTAAACATTTGTATTTAAGTATAAATACAATAACAAACTTACTTCATGTGATACAATTACATGTGCATGAGTATTGTTCACGTCGATGGAAAGTAAGGTGTAGAACATGTTTGGTTCAACTGATTTGCATGGAATTGAAGTGTTGATTTGCAAGTGAATTCCAAATTTTAACACTCTTTCAACTAAAAAGATATGCAAGGAAAGTCACCTCATCACATCAAATTTATGTGATTCTCCATGTTATTTAATCTATTAAAATATATTATAATAATTAAATATATATAATTAATATTTATTTTTTAATAATAATAAAATTATTATTATAATTATTATTATTATTATATAATCATAGTATTATTATTATAATAATTATTATATTATTATTAATGAGAAAAAAATTCAAATAAATGTGGTTTTTTCATCTATTATATATAGTTTTTTTAAAATTAATTAATTATATAAAATGAAATAAATTTAAATAAAATTAGAGATTTTTTTTGTTAAACTAAATAATGTATATTTTAAATTATTTCGGGTTATAAATGATATTATCAATAAATTATATTTTTTAATTTTAAATAACAATTTTAATGTCATTTTTCCAATTTACAATGAAGGGTAAAATGGTAATCATACAATTTAATTTATTAAAAATAAAAATTTATTAAATTTTACCATTCACATCATACACAAACTTTTCACTCATGTCTATTCAAATCATATTATCTTTCCCTTAATCTAAATAACCTCATCTTTACCTACAAATCAACTTAAATCAACGCAAATTCACTTCTCCAAATCCACACCTCAATCCAAACACAGTTTAAAAGTATTAGTTTATATCAAATATGAATAATATTTAATTATGCAAACTGCACCTGTTTCACAAAACCTATGATACGAGTTAGCCTGACGAATTGTAATTTATTTTCTCGGGTCTTAATTTCCAACATTTTAAGCATCTCAACCAAGTTCAATAAAGCAACAACCTGATGAATTGGATCTCAAGCTACCCACATCCCATTTGAACTATACTTACCTAGATGAAGCATAGAAGCTACTAATAATAATCTCTAGTGATATTCTATCGTATAAAAAAAATGTTGTTGTAGGTGTTGAAAAAGCGTAAGAAGGCACTTGGTTGGTCTTTGGATGACATCACTAGGATCAGCCCAACAGTATGTATGCATCGGATATTGTTGGAGGATAATTTTTTACCTCTGAGACAACCACAACGAAGGATGAATCCTACCATCCTAGATGTGGATAAAAAGGAGGTGACAAAGCTACTGAAGGTTAGCATCATATATCCCATCTCATACAACACTTAGGTATCTCTTGTCAAGGTGTTCCCAATAAGAGTGGGGCAACTATTGTGCGAAATGAAGATAAAGAGTTGATTGCTACTCGACTGCCATATAAATTGAGAGTTCGTACGGATTATCGGAGCCTTAACCAGGTTACTCAAAATAGGATCACTTTCTCCTCCATTCATTGATCAAATAGTTCAGAGATTGGCAGGCAATCACACTATTGTTTCTTAGATGGCTAATTGAGATATATGCAAATCTACATTGCACTTAAGGATCAACACAAGACCATTTTCACTTTCTCCTTCGGTACTTTTGCTTATAGGAGGATGTCATTGTTAACTTTTTGGCAAGTGTACCAAATCGTTGCAAGTAGTAAAATGGTAGTCCAAGTGTCGTTTTCCCAAGGGATTTGTGTTTGTTAATCTACTCGTGATTGTTTACTAGTTTTAGCAATTATGAAAAACATTTTTAATTCAATGTAAAATAAAGCATGCAAAATTTATAAAAATGAAGATGTGAATCGGTAAAGAGCATCATTAGGATTGGATTTCATGAATCAACTTAATGTAACGCTACACAATATATACATCCCTTCGTACTCACATTCATGTTAAAAGCATACTTACTCTAATCCCTTAGAAGCAAGTTCTAAATCATATGTTAAAACTCTAATTCCTTAGCCATTTTAGCATACAATTTGCATTAAGATCACAATTCTAGAATGACCAAGAGTTAATGTCTATTCCTAGATCATAACTCTTGAGATGTTCTATCCATGTCTAGTTCCAAATTCATTTTCCAATGATTTAGTAACAACAAATAACATGATATTCCTATCATACACATTAAATATCAAGATAGAACAATTGAATACGAAGGAAATTATATTGCATAGGAAAAGTCACATAGTGTCTGAATTCATTACATCCAATCCTAATGAAAATAGAGACTAGCTACTCCTAATCATCTATAACATACGGATTTGATGAATTCGCACAAGTAGATGGAAGAATTCGCTGTAATTTCGTCCACAAGATGCCCTTGACCGAAGCTTTCGAGTTTTTCTGCGTTTCCACCACAAAAAGAACTGACTTCTTTCCTTTGATTCTCGAAACTTAACCAACCAAAACGGTCTGCTTGTTGGGCGAGCCCTATCTCTCGCTGGGCGAGAGATCACTAAACTGCCATAGAACTGCTGTGTCTCGCTAGGCGAGACACTTCTCGCTGGGCGAGACACTTCTCGCTGGACGAGTGGGGGGGCTCTGGCTGGGCGAGATGGTCCTGGCAGACAGCTTAGTAGTCTTCCATTTTCCTATACATTTACCTATACAATAATCTAAGAAAATAAAAATACTTCTAACTAAACAAAACACAAAATACTAATAAACTAACTAAGAAATAAACACCAAACACATGAAATAAAGACAAATAAGAGAGGTTAATAAGCTTAAATACCAAGTATTTATCAAGCTTATCAACTATTCAGACTGTGTAATACACCAACCACTTTACCTTTTATTTAACAATTGCATCCATAATTTTATTTTATTATATTTACTCCCAATTTCTCCAATTCACTCAGATACACATCACTTGGTTTTTTTTTATTAAGTTCTAATCAATTTTCAATTTAATTGACGATTATATTTATTTCAACATTTCAATTTAATTAATAGTGGATTTACATTTTATTTTTTTATTAGATTGTGGTTTAAATTCAATTGAACATTTTAAAACTTAGTTTTTTCATTCATTTTGGTTACTTCATTCAATTTCTAGATATTGTTCTAATTTGATGTCTTCTTGTTTTGCATTAAGTTTTATTAATTTGTTAAATTTTGATCAATATTTTGTGCAACCAAAATGTTGTCATCAGTTTATAATCTTCTTAATTAAATAATTATTCACTAAATTTCCTATCTTCATAAAAAACCCCAAAACTCATGTTTTCTATTTTTCAAATCCTCGCTCTTGCCTAATTAGACTCCTGCTAGCCCGCGAGTGCTCTTTACAACTCCCTCTCCCAATGAGACTTTATTTTAGCCCATCGAGTGCTTTCTACAACATTTTTTCCTAGCAAATCTACATTGTATCATTGCATTGGATTTTCAAAACCTTTTTTTTTTCTCAACAAGAGTTACACTTGCCCAACAAATAGGAATGCAAAGTCACTCAAAAGCATTATTTGCACCCAACAAAAGAAAAAAATAGTTACACTCATTGAGATTCAAACTCGACACCTCTCACTTACCAAACGAGTGCTCTATTTGAATGAACTACAACTTCATTTGTTCATTTTACTAATTGTTATAATTTACCCTAGTCGAAGGATGAGTCGAGTCCATCTGAGTTGAAGATTGAGTTGTGTCCTCTTAGGTTAGAGGTTGAGCTGAGTCATTTCGGAGTTAGAGGTTCAGCTAAGTCAGCACAAGGATAGCAGTTAGGATGAATCAACTTGGGTTAGAGGTTGAGATGAGTCGACCTGACAAGAGGTGTGTTAGCTCGGGTTAAAAGTCGAGACAAGTCGGGTCAAGATGATATTTGAGACAAGTCGGCCCAAGTTGAAGTGTTGAGTTGTGTCATATTGGGCCTAGGGTCGAACTGATTCATTTTGAGCCCAAGTCAAGTTGAGTCGCACAAGCAAAGCTTGAATCAAGTCAGTTTGGGTCTAGGTTGACTCAAGTTAGTTCTGACCGATGTTGAGGTGAGACGATCCAAACACAAGTCGAGTTAAGTGAACTAGAACCAAGTTGAATCAATTTGGTAATGTCCATATCTAATAGATATAATAGTTAGGTATGTTAAATCAATCTCATTGGATTTAATCCAATTGACAAAGTGGATTCATTCTAGATTTAATCTATTTAACTTGGATTCAAAAGTTCTAAATTTTATTTATTAATTAAAATGGATGTAAGCTGTATGTCGCAACCGGAATCGCGACGGGAAGGCGAATCGAAAAAGAAAACGGGTTTTTTTAAAAAGATTGGGAGTCGCCACCACAATTATTTTTGGAAAACTATGGAAAACCATAAAAATAAAGCACGTCTGCGAAAAACCAGATTTTTGGATCCGGGAGTCGGTTACGCGTAGGGAAGGTGTTAGCACCCTACAGCGCTCGCCTGAAGGTGGTACCTTTAATTAAAAGTGCAAAGTTGATGTGGTTTTCGAAATATTGATTTTCCCCAAAAATAATGAGACAACTAATATTGAAAAGAAACAAATTTTTTTTTTTATTTTTGGGCCGACAAGGATTAACTTTGGTCCTACGTATTTTCATTAAAAATGAGAAATCAGGGTTACGTAATTCTTTAAAAGATATTTGAAAAAAAAACAATTGAAAAAAAAAGATTTGATTTTTTTGGAAGTGAACCTGACAAAGACTGACCTTGCTCCTACGTATCTCATGGTGGAGAATCAAGGATCACGTAGTTCTATTCAAGGACTCTTTGTTTGAAAATGGTGATGTTCTTTTTTATATTTTGAAAATTTTATATTTTTTTGTATTTTTTGAATTACTTGAAAATATGTGTCACACGACGCGGGCGGTCGGACAAACACTAAAAGGGAAAGAAAACTATTTTTGGTATTTTTAAAAAATGAGTGTCACACGGTGCAAGCGATCGGACAGACACAATAAAGTGAAAGAGAATATTTTTCATTTTTTAGATTTTTTTCTATATTTTTTTTTTTGTAATTTTTAATAAATATTTGGTTTTCTAGGAATAAAAAATAAATAAAATAAAATAAACGAAAATAAATAAATAATAAATAAACAAAATAAAAATAAATAAATAAAAAGAAACAATTTAATTAAGAAGGGTGAAAGTGGAAAACAAAAATATGGGAGTACATGAATAGTTAGTGGGAGTGCACAAAATAGATACAACGGGCCCAAAGACAATAGACAAAGATATGGGGTGCAGGATTATCACGTATGGGAGGTGTACGAAGTAACAGGTGGGGTGCGTGCAGTAAACAAAGAGGTGTACTAAGGAAACACAAAATGGAGGTGCAGGAATTAAAAAATGGGGGTGTACACGAAGAAAAGAAAGGAGGGTGTGGTTGAGGTAAAAGAGGGAGTGCGTGTGGTAATTCAAAGCCTGCAACCCCTCTTTTTCTTTTTTTAGAAAACCCTAACAAAGCTAAGGCTTCCAGCCTCTTCTTCTCGACACCACCACAACTCCAACCTCTAGGACCGCGCCTGCACCGCCTGACTCACCGGTGACAACGCCGACCACCGTCGCAAGCCCCGCCGGCGACGACGTCGTTATTCGATTCGCCTCGCGTGAGGCACCCCTGCACCAACGGCACCTCTAGAGCTCGCCGCCGCCCACCTCCAGACGGCCGGTTTTGTCGCCGCTGCCATGCTCTTGACCGAGATCGCCACCGGCGCAGACAGAAACCCCGCAAATTCTTTTCTTCATTTTCTTTTTGCGCGAGACAGATGCTCAAGCTTTGCTTTCTCTTCTCAGGCGTGGCTCCAACGACTTCCGCTTCGTTCCTAGACCACCGCGGCCAAGGCCGCCATCGTAGCGTCGCCGTCGTGAACTGGAACACCATTGGAGATTCTAGTTCAGCTCTCTCCTTCCTCACATTAACGTGGTTGAACCCTAGCACTAGTTCGCGCACTACTCGTATTAAAGCGACGAAACTCCGACTCGCCGGTGGCAACGCCGCCGGCGATGATTTTATCTCACTCACTGTTCTCTGTTTCCGATTGGATGCGTGTGATTGAGAAAGAGACTTGAGTATGGCATTGTTCGATATTTAACAAAAAATGAAGAATGGTGGTGAAGTGCGTCTGCTGGATTTTTATTGCAGGTTGAAGGTGATGGAAGAATGAAGGAGAAAATATTGGTCCAGAATTTGTGATTAAAGATGAAGGCCGAGATGGGTTTTGGCTTACTCATGTACGGGTTGCGTGTTGATGGAAGTGAATATGGTGAAAGGGTAAACGGGGATAGATTTTTGATGGGGATGGATAATAGAAGTATTCATGAACAAGCTGGGAATGAGGGCGAAAAAGAAGATGGTTACGGTGGTTATGAGTGTATGAAACGCGAAGGAACTGGGGTCTCATATATGATGAAAACGTGAATGGGTCTTCTTTTTGTTTTGTTGGTTGCAGGCGAGGATGAATTTGGGGTTAGGTGATGGGTTGTGGTAGGAGATGAAGATGAAGGTACCAGCAAAGATGTGATTTTGTAAAGCATAACTGTTTATGTTGTTCTGTGTGTTTGGGTTCTGGTTTGGTTTGGCAGCTTCTTGCAGGTAGAAGGTGATGAGGGAAAGATGATGATGGTGGCGAGAGAGATTGAGATTGAGGGTGAGGTTATTTTCCAGCACTTACTCGGACATCTGTAACATCCAAACAAGAACATATCTTAACAATGGCAGATAAAAAAAATAAATATTGGGCTCTGTTTTTTACTGTACCCAAGTGCGATGAGAATAAACAAAATGAATAACAGATGTAACTATGCTCAACTCAAACCATCTTTCATCCATACATTCATGAACATCAATATCAAATCACGGTAACATCTCTCCCTCACTGATTTCTAGTGCCCAAATCCCTCTCTCCAGTAATTCCAAAAAAAATCTCTCCTTCTAATACCTTCCAATTTCAAAATTAGCCATCATGACCATGCTACAGGCCCTTCCCAATACAAAACCATGATAGCATAACATGCATGGGTCTAACAGCAAGAGACCTTACGTTACCTCTTTCTTTCCCCTTTTTCCTTTTCTTTTTTCTTTTTTTTTACTCTTTTTTTGTTTTTTTGTTTTGGTTTTGTTGTTTTGTTGTTTTTTTTTATTAAACTATAATGAGAGACGTAAAACAAAAAATGGAGCTGTAATAATATAAAGGAAAATAATGTAATAATCAAAATAATAAGCCCAAATAAACAAATAAATAATAAAAAAATAAAATAAATAAATAATTAGTTTTCTTCAAACTAAAACATATTTTTTTCTTTTCTTTTCTTAATTATTTACTTATTTATTTTTCTCAATTGAACTTTAATTATTTAATTAATTTTTTATTTTTTCATTACTCGGACGAAATTGTGTGTTGACATTATAGATCCAATTTTTTTATTGGACCTAGATTAAATTTAAAGTGGATTTTAAAAAATCAATCTATGATCATGCGTTAACTGTTCAAACAAAGCCAACTTATTTTTAAGAAAAAGAAAAACCATTGTAACTCCAAGGTTTTGAATTCTCTTAGCTATATAAATACCGATAATTTATGAGATAGACGGAAGGAACATCTCTCTTATGATTGAGCTCAACAAAATGCCATAAGAAAAAAATAAAAACTTAAAAGGATTTAAAGGAAAAGTTAAGAAATTTTCAAAGTTAAGGCAAAAACAAGACATTTTAAAACATATCTTCATAACTTGATACACCGATAGGATTAGCATTGTTGTTAAATATATCATACGTGGCTTCAGATCTTAAAATTTGTGTGGATTTTGTTTTCTGTTTACTCATTATTGACTATTATATCTCAACAGTGTTATGAGATTCCAAATAAGAATGATTAGTAACTTAGATATTTCATTGTGCCTAAATAACTTAAAGTAGATGTATAAGACAAAACAATTATCTAGTACTTTAGTTCTCTTTCAAATTTTGTGTATGTAGTAAGTATTAATAATAGACATGTTAATATAAACATCTCTTGTATCACAAATAACGATATATATATATATATATATATATATATATATATATATATATATATATATATATATATATTATATTTTATTTTAAATTAAAATAAAAAATATATAATATATAATTTATTTATATTTATAAATATTA
>Ga0214545_1012860_pt1 | contig 10684 bp, 3 predicted proteins | sample CNSS4metaG_FD_160064 | JGI IMG/M metagenome (GOLD analysis project Ga0214545, IMG submission 160064) | Root nodule microbial communities from cowpea collected in UCLA plant growth center, Los Angeles, California, USA - CNSS4 | ecosystem: Host-associated > Plants > Roots > Nodule | place: USA...
TATATATATATATATATATATAAAGAAGATTTTTGTTGTTGTTATTTACTTTCTTTTTCGCTTTTATCCTTCAAGTTACTGTTTTATTTAAATTTAAGTATTTTTTCTAAATTAAATAAATAAAAATCATCTACAAAATAAATAAAAATTATCTACAATTAAATTATAAATATTCTTTATATTTATTTTTATAATTACATTATTTTTTATTGGGTTAAATATGTTTTTGGTTCCTTAACTTTCAGTGAATTTTGAAATTAGTCCATTTCAAAACTTTGGACAAATTTAGTCCTTCATCTTTCGAAATACGTGGATTTAGTCATTTTAATCAAATTTTGTTAGGTTTAATTGATGATTTGTACGCATTTCAGGGTTATATTTGAGTTGTTTATACTGTTTAACACATTTTTGCTTTAATGTTAAGTCAAATATTATCACAACCCTTTTTTATTTACTAAATGTTAAGGGACCAAAAACATATTTAACCCTTTTTTATTATCACAACAAAAGTGAACACACATACGCATAGCATAATTTTCACTAATAAATATAATTTTTATATTGGTGAAATATCTTAGCTTAACACACTAATCACCATCATTTCTTAATAACTACTCATTTCTCACGTAGTATAATTAAATTTATCACATTCCTTAATAACATTTAGTTATTCCGATCAAGTATCTATACTTATGTATAATGATGATTCTCTCTTTTGAGTACACATTTCATAATTCAAATTTTACCATTTATTATAAATGTCTTTTAATAGTAACCTCTATAATGAATTAAAAAGAAAAAATCGTCATAGATTTAATTTTCTTTTCTTCATTTTTGTTTCTTCTTCGTATTTGTAGTTTTTAAGCTAATATTCATATACTTCTTACTATCACTTCCGATATCTTTTTCTTAATATGTATAAAAATTATTCTCTCACAAATTTCATAATTTCAATTTTACTCTTTATATTAACTAACTTTTTAATAATAATTGCTATATTGAATTTTTGAAAGAAAAATTGTCATGGTTTTCATTTTCTTTTCCCATTTTTATTTCTTAAAACTTAAAAAATTGCAGACACACAAGTACATCATCAAATATGTTTCTACTAGTTAATATAATAAGGGTTAAATATATTTTTTATCCTCAAATTACTATAAAAAATTATGTTTCAATCTTAAATTAAATTATATAATATTTGGCCCTACACTATATGAAAATCGTGTAAAACATTTTTATAAACAAACGAAATATAAATTTTTTCATGTAACAAACGAAGTTTCACATTTAACTATAATATATAACATTCACATTTTTGTTTTATGAAAATGTTTTACATAAAATGTATGAACTAAATACTTTAAAATTTAGTGTAGCTTAAAAGAACATAGTTAATCCTATAAACAGAAATACATAATACAAATGATTATAAAACAATTAATAGATATAATATGTCAATAAAGTACCGTTTGAAAGTATTTGCAAAGTTAAAATATGTAGGCAAATGTTGCTTGGGTTAGTTACCATCACTAGAATAATATTCTTTTTAAGAAAGAAATAATTAATACTAACTCTCTTGATCATGTGATGTTTTTATATAAAGCAAATGGTTTTGTAAAATTTATAAAAAAAAAATTATTGATATTGGTATATATCACTTAATTAAAATTTTTAGTACACGTGATCATATCAAGTAAATAACCTAAATAAAATTTCAACTTCATCTACAGTAAAATTATCATATTAGAAAAATAATTTATTCAAGCCCAATTAAATATTTTTTAGTGAAGTAAATTGAATTGTATTTATTCAATAACTTACGAATAAAAGTTTGAATTGTTTGAAGTTCAACTAAAATCTTCAACTAAATATCTTAATTATTTTTTAATTTTAATTAGTATATTAAAGAGATTTGTTAAAATTTTATAATAAAGAATATAAATATTGAAGTTATGAATAATTTAAAAGTTCATTCTTTATTGCATATTTGTTACATATTAAAAATCTTATAAATATGACATGCAACCAATAATAATTGATAAAGTATATTATAACGTTATACTATAAAATTTGGATTAACTTTTATTGAGGAAATTAGTAAGTCTTGATCGATGCATGATTAAAATAGTCATACTTTCAAGAATCAAATAACTAATTTACTAAAACTCGGCTTAAACAAATGCATGTTTTTGTGAACTAAACATTATTAGTATAAAATTAAACTGTTGTATTAACAAAATAATACCGCACAATTTATTTTTATATAGTTCCATACTTAATAATTTAATAAAATATACAGTTATGATCATTAGTTTATTTTTAACAACCTAGTACTACTCACTTTACCTTATACTTCTCTTGTGACCTTCCTATCCCATTTAGTTTCTACTACGTATATATTTTTGTTGTGTAAATATAAAATTTAAAAAAGTTTGTATAAAAAGGTATTTAAAAATTAGGAATAACAAAGTGGATTGGTTTACTATTAATTTGATGGAACATGTTAACATTTTTAATCTATCGACGACTTGTTATGCTTTAGTCTATTGAACCCTTCAACATGATGTTATTTCAATTTTTTAATTAAAGATTAAAATTAACAACTTAGCGTTGAACTATTAAATTTTAAACTATGTTAACTGAATAATACACATCACTTAGAGATATATTGCAACTTAAACCATTAATATTTATAAATTATGATGGAATAATTTAATATGTAAAACTAATAATCGTTTTAATTTATCTCGTTAGAGATATTACTAAATCAAGTAAAGACTTACAAGATATTTATACCATTAAATGTGCTTTCACTTTGTATATTTAAAAAAATAAAATAACAAAATCATAGGTAAAAGAGCCTAGCAAACTTATCCCGTTCTAGCGAAGCATGTTAGGATTCTGAATCCTCTCTACAATTGCAAATTTACGGAGTAAAATGGAAGAGAAGAATTGACCTATTTTATCACCCTTCATAAATCATTCTTTATTGCCTTCAATGCCTTTTACTTTCAATTTATCACTCTTCAAATACTATGTGTGACTTTGCAATTAATTGAAACTTTAGTTGAACAGAAAATTGAGACTTTGTTTTTTTGGCAATGAAAGAAAATGTGACTTCAACTCATATACATGTGCATCTTATGGATAGAAGATTTTATGAACTCATTAATGTAGTTCACCTAAAAGGAAAAAGAGAAATGGCAGACGAATCTGGTTACTTGACCACCATTTTAATTTTCCTACAATGGAGGTACATTCAAGTGGGGGCAATTCAATGATTCTCTCTACGATAGGGAAATTTTTGTCTCTCATTATTTTTTTAATTCTTGCTTTGCTGTCATGAAAAATTTTGAACTATGCTCTTTGACTGTTTTTGCCTTTTAACTATTTTTCTATGCTATAAATCCCAATCTAAAGTGTTACATTCGTTACTCTTTCCCTAATTAGTTTCAGTCACAACAGTGCCCACATTATTTTATATTTTCATTCATCAAATAGAAAAATGTACACCCGCAAAATGAGAAAACAAGCAAGAGACATTATTTCAAAATTATATGTGGAGACTCAAAGTGTTTTTGAATAATATTTTTTAGGAATCAAGATAGAAAAATAAAGATGGCAGAAAAACTTTAATTGCTTCGTGGACCATTCTAGCTAGTTGATCTAAGAATATGGGAGTATATCACATTTTTAAATGTCTTAATTTCAAAGTAAATGTAACTTTCAAGCACACTTGACAATGCATGAAATGCCTTTCACATCATAAAATAGATAATCAATTCAATCGAAACAACTCATGCAGACGTGTTTATTGTTCAGTAACTCTTCGAAATTTTTAGCCGACACGCAATGAAAATTTTACTGTTATCACTTGCTTGTGTTTGTCACCCATTTTAAAGACTTTTCTATTTGTTTTTTTATAGTTAATTACTTTGATTAGTTTATATAATTGTTTGAATGCTTTATAAAATTATTTAGACGATATAAAATTGTGTGGTGGTCATAAACACTTTAGTACTACTTTATAGTATTTTTTTACCGTTCAAAATTAAAAAAAAAAACTTAAACAATAATTAGTTTGGATGGACGTAAGGCCCACTTTTATTCTACCCTAATTTTAAAAGGGTTGTCCAAATCAATTGGGCCTAAGGCTGGCCCATAGGGAGCCAAGGACCTTAATCTGCCCTAACCTCACTCATTCGTCTCTTTTTTAGAAAACAATTCCCTTATTCTCTCCTAGAGCTGCTGCAAACTCTCTGCTAGGGTTTAACCCCTCAATCTTAGTCAAAGTTACTCAAGCTCGATCTCATTTTCCACTCCATCTTCTAAGTTTGTTCCTTAAGCTGTGGTGCTCCGCTATTGGTGTCAAGGCCTTATATTAGCTCATTTCAGGTAAGGGAATCTTGAGCGTATAGTTGTCTATAATTTTCGTATGCTTTTGGGTCTGAATCGTATGTGTGATGTATGCTCGTGGTTGATTATATGATAGAAGTGAGAACTTGATTTCTTTTGGCGTGCGTACTGTGTTTCTGCGAAGTGTATAGTGGTGGACACTGTCTTTCTCGCCCAAGCGAGCGTGTCTCGCCCACGCGAGACTAACAGAGCTCGCTCAGGCTTTCACGTGCAAATTGTCGCCCAAGAGACTGGAGTTTATTTTTGAGCGAGGGTGATCTCGCTTAGGCGAGAAAGGATTCGCCTGAGCGAGAGATCGCAGAAGTTGTTGTCCCACCCCTCGAGCCCTCGCCTAAGCGAGAAGGGGCTCGCCTGATCGAGAGGATCTCCCTCTCCTGACTGAGACCTTTTAGCCTGAGCGAGATTGGGGGCAGGTTTTGATACTATCGTTGAGTGATTCACTGATGTGTTGCTTGCTTATCTGATCTAAATGCTTTACTAGAAGGGTTGAGAGATGATGCAATAGTTACAGTATGAGGTGGAGATGGAAATAAGATGATGCTTTATTGTGTATGAATTGGGAACTGTGAGTTGTATGATTGGTTGTTTATATACATATGCATGTCAACATGATATTAGTATTTATGGGAACTCTCTGATTGGTTGGTGACACATATACAAAGTTTGAGTAGGACGTAATTCCATGACTCTTGTAGTGAGAGTTCATGGTGGTGCCTCACCTAATGGACGTAATCCCATGGGCCTTCCTATTGGGAGTCCCTGGTGGTGCCTCATCTAATGGACTTAATTCCAAGAACCTCGGGGTGAGGGTTCATGGTGGTGCCTCAACATAAGGACGTAATTCCACGGGGGGTATCATGGTGACGCCTCAAGGCCAGGACGTAATTCCACGGAGGTCTCGTGGTGGTGCCTCATGTAAGGATGTAATTCTGCGAAGGCCTCGTGGTGATGCCTCACTACTAGGACGTAATTCCATAGTTTGGTGGTGGTGCCTCATCGTATGTATTCGGATAGTCAAGTCTAAAAGCCCTAAGTGGTTTGGGTATATCATGTGTGGATAGTTGTTAATTATGTTTGGTTTTGAACTTACCTGCTGAGTGTTATAATATAAGGATCTGTTACACTAGCTTACCCTTTCGCTTGCTTGTATGTTGTGTGTGGCTTTCTCCATTGCGATGATCATCAATTTTATTGATGTGAGCAGATGTGTGAACCATTGGCAGTGGTAATGATAGTAGAGATGCTACAGCTTGATGGTTATGGATGGGTATTGAGCTCACTATGGGGCCCGCGGCTGAAAGAGTTTATTTAGTTAGAATTTCTCTTGTTCTAGACAAAACCTTGTGCTGTTTTTGACTTATTGTATTGGTGATAGGCAGTGTGGTGCCTCTTTTCTTTGTTATGAATAGGTTTGGGGTACTGTGTACCTTCATATACCAATTTTTGTACTCTTTGGATATTTATATATGTGGCGTTTTATTAAATTGGAATCATCTATTTAAAATGGGATGTTACAATGGATAAGTTTAGTATGTATATTGTAAGGACCTACAAAACAGTTAAGAGTAATGGTAGTTTTAAAATTATTTTACATTTAAAATATTAATTATAAATAGAAATTTTATTAATTGAGATATATTTTATAAAAATTATCACCTCTCTAAATATCTTTTCCAAAAATTGTTATCTATCTTCTCTTTAGATTTTTGACCCATTATTCACCTTATTTAAGATTAGAGACCTTACGAGTAATTTTCGAGGAGAATTCTACATATCCAACTTTTGTTATCTTTTACGGTAGTTTAGCATTTTGAGTTGCATACGGATTGTGATTCAAAGCATGTGACTCAAAATAACTCAAAGCAAATTTCTATTTTTTTTGTAATCCTAAGGATATGTTTAGATCTCTAATTGGGATTTTCTTTGTATAGTTAGACCATCATGTGAGAAATAGAACTATAAGCGAAGGTAGGATGTTATATATATAGTAAAATAATTTTGTTTAAGTTGGATAATTGTGTATGTTTGATAATTGTGAATGATTTTGGTAATGAAATGAACTGATTTCATAATGATGTATAAAATTAATTAAGTGAAGAAAAAAGTAAATTGGTTCAAAAAAACTCAATTGATAAAATTGGATTTGCATAGGTAGCTTTTTGTCTTTCAATGTGGCATTGGCCAACACCTAGTACTCATGATGGGCGCACTTTGAAATTAAAATGCAGTAAGCTTCAGATGTCTCTAGCGTTGAGCACTATGTAGAGTACATTGGGCATAAACTTCCATGAAGAACAATTTTAAAAAGAACAAAGGAGGATCAAAAAGAGAAAATGCACATTTAGATAAGGGCCAACAAGTCTGAGAGCTACACCAATTTTCAACCATAGATAGAATACGCATTGAAAATTTTGCATAATCCATAACAACCCATTACTATTATTGATAACGTTGTCGTGAAACAATCAAATTAATACTACTAATTTATAACAACTTTAGTATTGTTAAGAAAGTAGTCAACAAAATAGAAAGGGTAAAGTAACCCAAAGGCGTCTCCCAACGAACATGCAATTGCTTTTTAACAAATTAATTCTTATAAAATTATACAAAAGAGTTAGTCAAATTATAAGAGGATTAAGATAAAAGAAAGAGAGAAATAGAATTGAAAAGAGATAAAAACAATAGTAAAGAAAACAAGTTAATTCCATTGCTTTTTCACCATAGGATTCATCATTGGTTTTCTGAAGATTATTGTTATTGATTTTTTGTTTAAGATTTCAAATTAATCAATGTAATTTCTCAATTGATTTGTTGGCATCCTCACTTTTAAATAAAGTAACTTCTCAATCAAAAGCAAGAACTTTGTAGATTAATCATGGTAAATTTAACCAAAGTAATTTCTCAATTAAATATTACTAATCCTAATCATGTCTATTATTTTACCTCTTTTATCTAATAAAAAGACCACAAGTAGGAGGACTGCCCGAGAATAAACCCAAGCATGAGGAGAGGAAGAAGTCTTATTCCAAGACTTAGTTCCAAAGGACTGGAGCTACCTTTTTTCAGCACAGAAGAATACAATGTTTCAGGTGTGGGGAACCTCACTATTAGAGTGGTGTTAAAAAATGTCTTACTACCAATAGAGGATTGTCCTAACAATAGAGGACTAGTTTCCTAACTAACCAATAGTAGGGAAGTAGAGGGGTTTCATACCCAAAAATAGTAGGAATGATGCATGTAGTTTCAGGTATTAAGGCCTTTAAATCACGTAACTTGATTCTTGGAAAATGTGTTATCTTGGGTAGAAGTTTGTGTATGTTGTATGGTGTTAGCCTATTTCCTACTTGGTTGTGAGGTTAGAGTATCATAATCTCATCTTCTATGTGTTTGTTCAAATGCCAAGTTGTGATCGTGTTGCTTTTGCTCTAGTCTTACCTTTATTGAATGCATCCATTTACAGTCACATGTTAGCCACAAATTTTGTGTCTTGTGAGTCTTTTAAATGTGCCTAGCTTTTGTATTGAGTCATATGTCATATATGCTATTTGAAGCTTTCTTGCCTTGTTTTGCAAGTACTTGAATATGTATGGTCAAATGATTAGCTTAATTTGTATATGCCTTTGAATTGATTTGTTGACCTAAACAATAATTGTTCAAATACATTTGTACACCATTATTGAACTTTTGCTAAGCTAGAATCTAAAAAAGAAAAAAAATTTCCACCTTAATTTCATGATTGCCAAGAGCTCCTAAGCATTTTTGGAACTCAAAATTATTAAAATTGGTGTGGTATGATTCTAACTTACATTAATTTGAGTTCATAGGTGTGTATGGAAAATTAGCCCTATAATAGTAAGACCTATTCTTCTTGGGTATATTCATGTTGGTTGGTCTTTTGCTAATGCATGATTAAGTGCTTTCCAAAGAGTCTTTGTTTCAAGCTTTTCTTGCGTTAGTCTTGATTCTAGTTGTTAACAAAAGATTTTTCCTTCTTTTTCTTCTTTAAAATTCCTTTCTTAGGTTTCTTTAAAGTATAATTTTCTAGAGTTAGCATATATTTTAGCTTTAGGTATAAAAAAGGGAGTTTTATAAATTTTTGTTAAAAATATGTTTTTAAATACTTAATTTTTTTTTACTCTTTAACCCTTACTCTAATTTTCAATTTTTACAAGACAACCATTGGTCAAAGGAGGCTGACTTAGTCAACTCAAGGGCTTTGACCCATTAAATTGAAAATAAAAATGTAGTGTTGTAATTGGAAATGGCTTGCACCTAATTTGATTGTGATTATGCAAAAAATGCTAACCTAGCTGCTGGAACCCTAAATAGAACCAACTAGACGCACAAAATGGTAAAAGGTGCGCATGCAGGAATGAGGACTTAAGTCCGGAATCAATGGTGCTGGCAAAATTACTTGGGATTAGAGAACTAGTTCAAGGTCTACATAATTTTTGGAGCCAAGGCTGATGAGCCATTATTTTCACTTGTTTTCCTACATTTTTGTACCCATCTTGGTAGATGTTTAATGCTTATTTGTCTGCTGTTAGTGCATTTCCATTTATTGGGCCTAATTGGACTAGTGATTCAAATTTCTATTATTTTGGCTTTACTTGGTCTAATTTTCATTTCTTAATTATTTTCAGTTTTTATTTTGAAGCACTTTTTGGGACACTAATCTTAGGATGCAGATAGAAATGTCATATAATCTTTGCCACATCAGCGCAATTTCCACATCAGCATTAGTAATGGGCCACCTCCTATTTAGGACCAAAGTGCCAATTTTGTAATTCTGGAGTTTAGAGTGGCAATTTTTTAATTAGGAAGATGTTGTGTCACGTGACCACGAGTTTTAGGGTTTTTAGTTTTTCAGAAATTCTCTTCTTCTCACATTTTTTGGAAGAGCCACTAAAGTCAGCCATTGTATTTTGGTTTTCTCTAAACTTGGATAACACCCACTTAGGGTTTTTCACATTTTCTACATTGAGGCAACTAACTTCACATTTTCAGTTCACTGTTTCCATTGGTTCACATTTTCATTTCTCTTCTCTTCATTTGAATGATGAATTTTTTTTTTGTTTGTGCTGTAATTGAAAATCCATGGAGAATTAATTGTTTGTTTTGATTCCTTGAAGAAAATGGAATGAAACCTTGAGGATTTACTTTTTTTTGTGTTGTATTTTTGTTTTGTTTTGTGTAGCTCTTTATCCTCTTCAATTTGTGGTGAATGTATGAAGACAAAATGGAAACATGCTTAATATCCCTTTTTCATGCTTAATAAGTGTGGGTGGAGTAGCAAATTCTTAATCTGTGTGGGTGAGGTTGAATGATATGTGCTTTGCTTAATTGCATAATAAACTTATGTTAATCTCTGCTTAGTTAGTTAATTTCGGGTTTCATGAGAGTAAGTTGGACAATACAAATCAAATTGTGACTTGTGATTGGTGGATTTTCATTTGAATTCAAGGAGTATATATGTTTTTATATATAGTTCTATTAAATCTGAAGTTGCTCTTGAATCTACCAAAACCCCCTACTGTGTGTGTTTGGAAACTTTGGTTAATAACATCAGTCATCAGGAGATGACCTTGCAAAAGTCTTCATAGTATTACATTTTTAACCTTTTTATTTGTTCGGGTGCGACATCGATCAAATTTGGCTCCGTTGCTTGGGACTAATGTTGTTGTCAAAGTTAATTTCAGTGTTATCACCAGTGTAGTAAGGGCTTTTTGCCCCAGTTATTTTCCTCATTTTGCCTCGGATCTGGAACTGAGGCATATTGGGGTGAGGCCAAAAGGTACCCTTTTGGCCTTGGTTGTTACCTGAGACCATATACCCCCTTTTCTGCCTCGGGTCAGCTAGGACCGAAGCCATAGGTTAAAAATATTTTTTTTTTAATTAAAATTTTCGCAGACTCTTTGGCCTCAGTTATGGTTAGAACCGAGGCCATAGGGTACCTTTTTGCTTCGGTCTTGGTAACAACCGAGGCCTATTCTACTGCTTTTTTTTTAAAAGAATTTTATTATTTTATTATGATTCCCACATTTAAACTTGCATATTTTTTCACAGAGCAGCATAAACCAGAACATAATATTTTCTGAAACATCCACAATCCAAAAACATTTAAAAGATATATACACAATTCAAATACATATATCCTAATCAATACTATTGTACATTTGAATTATGAATTTTGCACATGCTATCCTACCAAACTTTATGGACTTCGCGGGAATTGGCAAAGGACTCTTGAATGTCTGCAAAATAAGAC
>Ga0214545_1012862_pt1 | contig 10683 bp, 5 predicted proteins | sample CNSS4metaG_FD_160064 | JGI IMG/M metagenome (GOLD analysis project Ga0214545, IMG submission 160064) | Root nodule microbial communities from cowpea collected in UCLA plant growth center, Los Angeles, California, USA - CNSS4 | ecosystem: Host-associated > Plants > Roots > Nodule | place: USA...
CAATATTGTCCTCCTTAGATTGAGACTCAATTTAATCTTTGTATACAACTTATGATGATATTCTTAATAAAATTGACGTTTTTATTAAATATTTGTAGAAATATTTTTAAATAATTTTTTTTAGTTTTATTATTAAACAAAGTTAAACCCTAAACTTAATTTCAAAAGTTAACAATTTTGTCATCATATATAAAGGCATCAAGTGTATCATATTATAAAATTAAAAATCAAATAACTTGTCACACATAAGTTTAGGAACTAAATTTCAAGTTCAAAACAAAATCAAAGTCTAATGTTTTTTGTAGAATTTAAAATTAATTTAAAATATTTATAGAAATATTTAATAAAAACATTAATTTTAGTAAGAATATCACCATAAAATTTATAAAATAGTAAATTTAGTAACAATTTAAGGAAGAACAATATTGCTTCATTTTTACAAAAATTGGGACTAAATTGAAACTAAGAACAAATATAGGGACCAAATTGAGTCACTTTGACACGTGGCACAACTGTGAAGTGATATGTGTCAAAAATAAAAAAAAACTAAAAAAAATTTAAAAAAATTTAAAAAAATTAAAAAAACTTAAAAAAATATTAAATAACTCAAAAAAAATTTAAAAAAAAAACCAAAAATTGACACGTGGCGTTGACTTTAACACCCTTTGGTCAAAGTTAACGGTGAGGACCAAATTGAGTCAGTTTTAAGAAAATGAGGACCAAATTGAGACAACGAAAAACTTGAGGACCATAATGAAATTTCATGACAAATAGAGGGACCAAAAGAGTAATTTAACCTTTCTTTTATTCCAACCCTAAACATTTGAGACTCCAATTCTTTAAAGTACTCACTCACACACATAGGACCTTGGTGAAGCCTTTGGAGCTCCAAAAGAAGTTCCTTCCTATAGAAGGGAGGAACAAATCTAGCGCACATAAGAGTTTTAATGTCCATCCAAGACGCCACAGGTGGTCCTTGGTCATAATTTTTACAAACTTTATGCCACCAAATTTTGGCATACTTCAAAAATCCTAACACTACTAGATCAACTTGTGTTTGATCCTTTACATGATTTTCATTGAAAATTTGTTCTACTTGAGCTTCCCAATCAAGGTAGATTTTGGGATCACATCCACCATAGAACTTAGGAATCTTTGGAGTTTCCTTCTTTTGTGATGGTTGGCATCTAGAATGCTCTCTTTTCTTAGCCTCTCTTTGGAATGGTTGCAATTGTTGTTGCATTTGTTGCATGTAAACTTGAAGGGTTCTTTCTTGTTGTTCTTTATCTTCTTGTCTCTTAAGCTCCATTTCTTGTAAGATTTTACCAATGTCTACCAATACACCTTGATTGGCCATGGGAGTCACCATCTCACTTTCCTACAAGAAAACTCAAAATCCGAGAAAAGGAGGTGTTAGTGGCAATTGATAACCAAACCCGAGACCAAGTATGGTCCAAAGAAATTCACCCAAGTGTTTAGATCACTCTCCCCCAAAGCAACAAGGCAAGGCTACACTCAAATCCACCAAAAAGGAGTGAAATACTTTCAAAGTTTTTGGAAACCTTTTCAAGACAAGTTCAAGTGGCTCAACCACTACACTCAAAGGAAGAAAACTATTAAGACAAAACAAAGAACCTAAAGACAAGCAATAAAATTACTTAAAGCCAATAAAGTTAAACTCTAAGGAAGGGTTATCAAGGTGACAAAACATTAAATCAAAACAAGCAAGAAAAACACATGAAAAGACTATTGGAAAATAATTGAACTATGCATCACCAAGTCTCAAATCATGCATACACCAAGAAAGATCATAACCAAGTTTAAGCATGGAACTAATTAGCCAATATCACCCTACACTCAAAGATGAAAACTAGTAGCATAACACTTAGTGAAAACACAATTTTGGTTCATCAAAGAGCCATATTGCTCTCGGTAAAATGGTAAAAGTGTACCAAAATTTTTCTTCTTTCAAAAACTAGTTTCACAAGATGATGAGAGAGGTGTTTTTGGGTGGCTTGGACACTTAGTTTCCAAAAAATTTAGGCCAAAATCAATTTCTAGGAGCATACATCAAGCAAGATATAAAGTGAATGCAATATTCAAATACTTGGAATAACAAGAACAAGAAAACTTCACGCTAATATATGACATATGACTCAAGCAAAAGTTGGGCACATTCAAAGACACAACATGACATACACAAAGACACAAACATGTAGCTATCATGCATTTAAACTCATGGAATTTAAGCTCAATGACTAAGCATCCAAAGACATGTTATCCAACCACATTTAGGAGCAAAAGAGTCACAAAACCGAAGCCAAAATTGCCACAACATAACCTGAAAACGTTGTTTTTCGTATTCTCGGCAGCTCTGACCTTTGCTCACTCCTTTGATCATAACTCTCTCCACAGAACTCCAAATTCGTTCATTCTTTTTTTGTTGGAAACTAGACTCACAGGGCTTTCCTTTGATATAAAGAACTTTACTTTTGGGCCACTGAGCTAGTTGCAGTAGTTTTTTCAGAAACGCACACGTTGCTGCCATCACTGTTTTTATGTGAACAATTCAAAGATAGCTACACAAGACAATGTTAGAACATGAAAAACACTATATTCAAGGACAACCTAAGCTCTAGATACCAAATGATGTAGGATTATCTTGTTCCTTTTAGAAGATTATTGAATATAGTGATGATTGATTAAGAAAACCAAGGAAATCCCACTGGACATTAAGATAGCAAGCTATCTAGATGTGAAGGTTCCTTTCCAAGGTGCTAGAGAAGAGAAGAATGGATTGATTCAAAACAAATAAGAGTGGACAATACAAAAAAAGAGTAAAACCCAAGTCACACACACAAAGGAAGAAGAAAGCATAAAATGGAAAGGAAAGGAATGATAAAAATGTGAGAAGCATGCCACTATAAGGCTACGCTAGAAGAAGCCATGGCAACCTTGAAGATGAGTGGATGTGTGCCGCCACTTGAATCAAGATTCAAGATAAGGCTTAAAAGAACCGCACTCCCTAAGGAGGAAGACTCTCACAATGGTTGATACACAAAGGTGTTTAATTTCTCCAAAATGTTCAACCATTGTACAAGTCTTAGAGGTCCCCTTAAATAGAAGTATCTAGAGGCCTCTTACCAAAAGCAAATAAGCTAAAAAGGATTACAATACAAATAACAAAACCTAGAGTCTAGAAAGTAGGTTAACTAAGGAGCACATGGACACATTCTAGAAGCCTTCTTGGTCAAGGCAATGTGGATGCTCCTTCTAAATATTTCTAGACTTCTTGGTGGCCAAGGCATGTGGTCATCCTTTCTAGATGTTTCTAGAAAGCTTTGCTCCTTCTCTTTCCTCCACATGTGCTCTTCAAAAGCCATCTAAATGCACCACTTGTCTTTCTTTGTCCCACCTCTTAATGAACCTACAAAACAAGTTAGTTTTGATTTAGCATGTTGGCTTTAGGTTAAGCTAATCCTTTGAGTCAACAAGTCAACCCAAATTCAAGGTCAACAAGTCAACTTAAAAATAGTCAACCAAGCCAACTTAATGGAATTTTAAACTAAAGAAAATAAAAGCAAAGAAAGGGATCAATGAACTCCCTTTCTTCTAAGCATGTGCCATGGGCCATCATCCTTGGTAGGGATCAATCCTTTATTAGCTTATTTGGCCAAGTAGCTAAAAACAAGAAATGCTTCAGTCATATCAAATCATGCCCATTCCCCTAAGTTGCACAACAAAAGAATCAAGTTAAACATTTGAGTATAAACAAAGCATGAGTAAGTCACTCAAGAAAAATAAGAATGACACATGGCAGTCTATCCTTTACATTAAGGCTCAAGATTCACAAGGTCAAATTCTTTCACAAAAGATCTAATCAAGAAATTTTCAAATAAACTCAATTAGCAAATCACATAAGCAATCCATTCATATCAACAAGACACTTATTTTTCCAAAATTATGATCATCCCAGTTTCTGAATCAAATCCCAAAAATCCAATGTCAATATTTTTATTGAAAACAAGGAAATCCTAACTACGGTTCGTCTCCCCAACTCTTATTTCAAATATTTTCCTTGATGGACTTATTTTAGGGAGGAGAGAGAAAATTGTGTGACTTTTGGCTCAATCTAGCCATATGTCAAAATTTATTTTCTTTAATATTTTTAAGTACAAATCAGCTTGTACACTTTTATTGAAAAAAACAAAAACACATATTTTTTTTAAAAAAATAAATTTTTCATTAAAATAAAAAACAAAAAACAAATATGCATGCATTTTTAATTTTCTATCAACAATGTTTTCAAAAGAATTTGAATCTAACCTCTTTTCCTTTTGGAGCAACCTATCTTCTTTCTCCGCAGCCATGTCAACAAAGATCACCAATGAAAATCTATTTTCATCATTCACATCAACAAACTTGATATATGGAACGTGTGACTTTAACTCAATTTCAGCATCATCAAGTGCATTAGGATGGTTAACAGGATCATCAGTAATCCTCATAATCTCATCTTGTGAGCAAACATTTTCATCTGAAGTAATTGACTCTAATGCTTTATCATTAACCAAGCTAGTTGTAGTAGTATATGCTTCAATTGCATCTTCAAATATCATTGGTTCTTCAACTTCACTTGGGTCCTCCATTGTATTATTCTCATAACTTTGCTCATGAAAAAGATCATTTGTACTCCTATCATCATTAACAGAGAAAACTTTATATTCACATCGAGCATCATCAACATATCCATTAGTAGATATGTTAGTGTGAGAATCTTCAATTTCTTCATCAGCAACATCTTTAGTAAAATTAATATGTCCATCAGTAGACATATTACTATGAGCATCATTATATCTATCAGTAGATATATCAATGTGATGTGATTCTGGTGTTGGTTGATATAACATTTGAATCGTGTACTCGTTCACATCAGTGCTCAATTGTTCCATCCTTTGATTCATGCTCCTTAACATTATCATTTCATCCCTTTGCTCAACTATCGCCTTCATAAGTTTTTCTGAGGTGGCCTCCATAGATTTATCTTTCATTAGTTGACTTAAATCTTCTGACATTTGGTCATCTCTAATGGCCAACTTTAGAAGCATATCTTCTATTTCATGACGAAGTGCTCTAAATTCTAGGATTTCAGCAAATCTCGGATGGCATTTGAGGGTGGTGTTAAAAATACCAAGTAATTCTACAAAGTTGTTGTTACTTGCATCCTCCATCATGGTGTATAATACTTTATCATTTCCATACCATTCTTGCTCAATATCTTTGCATCGTTGATCAGCTCGCAACCTTTCATCTATGATGTCGAATTTCTCTCTCAATCCATCCATTATTAACACAACTCCCCTATAGGGTGGTCCATTGATTGCTGCAACTTATTATGATGGTGCATGTTATTGTTGTTGAGAACCAAATGGAACATATGATGGCTGGAGTGGATACTCAGAATATGGTTGTTGCTCATGGCATGGTGGTTGTTGCTCATATCCCAAAAAAGATGATCTAGGATATAGGTCATTAAATTGTCATAAAGTTAACCCACTTATATTAGGTGTAGAAGTAGGTGTGACAATTTGTTGCTAATGATCATATGAATCACATGGTTGTTGCGGATAATAATCATAGTTCACTTGAAAATCACACTGTTAATTATTTTCATATGAAAAACTATTTTTCATTTTTTAGAGAGGTTTTCTGAAAAGAAATAAGTTCAAAGGTTGTTGAGTAGACTTCCAAGAAAGAGATGTGCGTCTCAGTGGACAACTTAAGTACCTTATCTTTCCTTAGCCAAAGTGTTTCCCAACTAGTTTCACAAATTTCACAACAAAATTCCTCAAACAAAAATTATGCTTAGAAAAAATAAAAATGACTAAAAAGTAAAATAAATGTTAGGAAAAAAATAAAGAAAAAGAAAATGTTAGTGATAAAAAAAATAAAAAAATAAAAAAAATAAAAATTGTACTATACCTAGGAGATCCTGGGTAACTGCCCGGTCTAAATCGCCTACGTCTAGCTCAGTTGTAAAAAGATGGTTAACTCAATAAGACAACACACATGGCGGATCAAGCCGCCTACTTCAAAGAATAGCGCATAAGAAAGAACCGTTAACCCCAAACTTGGAATATTGCAGCGAAGCCTCCAGTGTCAACTCAATAACATAGGGCTTAGGCTTGGCCCAGGCCCATTTAGAACCTGAATATTAGCTCAATGTAATGAAGGGGGCCCAACCCATAAGAAGGGAAAACATAATTAATGACTTTATAAATACACGTGGACCCCCAACAACCTGTAACCCTAGGTACACTCTTTTTCCTCACTTGGTATTTTTTCCCTAAGGAGGGTTTTGGCCAGGGAGTTTTTAACGAGGCACCCCAACATTATGAATAAAAATAAGGGTTCTTCACATATTTTATTGATCAAATGTTATTTTCTTAAGTTCCCCACCACTAACCAAACTAAGCGGCCTAGGTCGAACAACTCACTCATTAAGTTATTTTCTTAAGTTCCCCACCACTTACCGAAGTAAGCGGCCTGGGTCGAACACTTACTAATTACATTATCTTCTTAAGTTCCCCACCACTTACCAAAGTAAGTGGCTTGGGTTGAACAACTCACTCATTAAGTTATTTTCTTAAGTTCCCCACAACTTACCAAAGTAAGCGGCCTGGGTCGAACACTTACTAATTACGTTATTTTCTTAAGTTCCTCAACACTTACCAAAGTAAGTGGCCTGGGTCGAACTCTTACTAATTACGTTATCTTACTTAAGTTCCCCACCACTTACCAAAGTAAGCGGCATAGGTCAAACAATTACTCTTTAAGTTATCTTCTTAAATTCCCCACCACTTACCAATGTAAGAGGCCTGGGTCGAACAATTACTCATTAAGTTATCTTCTTAAATTCTCCACCACTTACCAAAGTAAGCGGCCTGGGTCAAACAATTACTCGTTAAGTTATCTTCTTTACACTTACCAAAGCAAGTGGACTAGGTGGAACAATTACTCATTAAGTTATCTTCTTAAATTCCCCACCACTTAGCAAAGTAAGTGGCCTAGGTCGAACAATTACTCGTTATCTTCTTAAATTCCCCACCACTTACCAAAGTAAGCAGCCTAGGTCAAACAATTACTCATTATGTTATCTTCTTAAATTCCTCACTGTAACATCTCGACCGGATATTACTAATTTAAATAATTAAAATAGGGATATAAGTAAAGAATCGCATTTATGATAATTCCTTTTCCCAAAACGCAGGAAAATTTAAAACTTTATTTCAATGCGCCAATTATAAAATCCATTCGGTGTTCAATTATTATAAAGATTAATTGTTCATAATATTCATTACAAAGTAGTTCATGAAGAAAACTAGAAAAAAACTCCCATAGTTGGTCCCCAATCTGATTCTAGGCATCCACACGCTCACCTGCATCAACATTTGCTCCATGTAACAAGTTACATGATCATCACCAAACACACACATATAGGGTCAGCTTAAATACAAGAAGGACAATTACACATGACATAATTAAAGCATTTCATAACCGTAACCCGCGTTAGCCCCAATCCTCAATCCTCCACTTCCAAACTTTCTGTTGGACGCATCTTGATTCTACACCCTTTGATGAGTACACTGATCGATCTTTGTTGCACGAGTGTCTACTCGCCCCTCCGACTATATGCAACCACTTGATAGTCCACACACGGGAATAAATTTTCCACGGCCTCACACCGCCACACCAAGTGGAATTTCCCAAAACGAACAAAAGTTCGTAGTTGTTACCAGACTACCAAAACTCTATCAGATACATTGAAGAGGGCAATCATCTGAAACTTCGTCGTACGAGCCACGTTCTCGCACACTCCACTGGACTTCCTAAATCACCAGGCTACAACTTAGAGTGGCCATGTGTTACCCCAATACAAGTTACACTCGTAACTAGGCCCTAGCAAAGCATCACCTCATGACCTCCATCCAAAGCGGTGTAGGAATCCTCCTCGTGATTCAACTCTGCACCCAAAATCGCCTAGCGTACCTCTCGCGTCGTTAGGTTGAACTTGGATCCAGACCGCCTGGCAGACACCTCACGCCGCTAGGCGCCACACGCTTTCCAAAGCCTCTACAAATCTTTTTCGCCTGTCGGGATCACATTTTTCGCCAGGCGCCATGCGTTCCAAGCTTCTCTGGTTTTCCCTTATAAGTAAAGAATCGCATTTATGATAATTCCTTTTCCCAAAACGCAGGAAAATTTAAAACTTTATTTCAATGCGCCAATTATAAAATCCATTCGGTGTTCAATTATTATAAAGATTAATTGTTCATAATATTCATTACAAAGTAGTTCATGAAGAAAACTAGAAAAAAACTCCCATAGTTGGTCCCCAATCTGATTCTAGGCATCCACACGCTCACCTGCATCAACATTTGCTCCATGTAACAAGTTACATGATCATCACCAAACACACACATATAGGGTCAGCTTAAATACAAGAAGGACAATTACACATGACATAATTAAAGCATTTCATAACCGTAACCCGCGTTAGCCCCAATCCTCAATCCTCCACTTCCAAACTTTCTGTTGGACGCATCTTGATTCTACACCCTTTGATGAGTACACTGATCGATCTTTGTTGCACGAGTGTCTACTCGCCCCTCCGACTATATGCAACCACTTGATAGTCCACACACGGGAATAAATTTTCCACGGCCTCACACCGCCACACCAAGTGGAATTTCCCAAAACGAACAAAAGTTCGTAGTTGTTACCAGACTACCAAAACTCTATCAGATACATTGAAGAGGGCAATCATCTGAAACTTCGTCGTACGAGCCACGTTCTCGCACACTCCACTGGACTTCCTAAATCACCAGGCTACAACTTAGAGTGGCCATGTGTTACCCCAATACAAGTTACACTCGTAACTAGGCCCTAGCAAAGCATCACCTCATGACCTCCATCCAAAGCGGTGTAGGAATCCTCCTCGTGATTCAACTCTGCACCCAAAATCGCCTAGCGTACCTCTCGCGTCGTTAGGTTGAACTTGGATCCAAACCGCCTGGCAGACACCTCACGCCGCTAGGCGCCACACGCTTTCCAAAGCCTCTACAAATCTTTTTCGCCTGTCGGGATCACATTTTTCGCCAGGCGCCATACGTTCCAAGCTTCTCTGGTTTTCCCTTATCACTTGGCAGCACACCCCAAGCCGCTAGGCACCACACCAGTAATGTCACTGCTACTAGTTTTTGGCACTTTGAAGCAAGTTCCAAATAATCCCAAACACTAGACATACAATCCATAACATGAAATATGCTTATCCAGTCATAATCACACGACTGGATGATAGTCCAACACAATCTTGAACAACCAAACAATATACAAAAGTAGGAAGAATACATAACCATTACCCCAAAATATCGCACGGGCAATAAAACAATAATAATGATAATAATAAAAAAACAACAACAATAACAATGATGATAATAATAATAATAATAATAATAATAACAACAACAAAAATAATAATAATTACAAAAATAATAATAATAAAAAAAATGACACAATAAAAATAAAAATAATAATAATGAAAATAATAATAAAATAAAATGAAACAATAATAGTAAAACAATAACACTAATACGATAAAATAATAAGATAAAATAATAATAAATAGTAATGATAATAAAATCATAAATAAAATAAAACAATAATAATAATAAAAAATAATAATAAAATCATCGTAAAATAAAATAATAATAATAATAAAGATAAAGATAATTATAAAATAAAATAAAATGAAAATAATAATAACAATAACAATAACAAAAATAAAAAATAGTAATATTAATAATAAAAATAATAATAAATAATAACAAAGTAATAATAATAATATAAATTGTAACATCCCATTTTCATAGTTTTCATACTATCAAAAAGAACATTTAATTTTGATAATTCAAAAGCAGTTGATATAAACAGGCCAGTATAAAGTACAATACAGTCATCCTCAAAATAACTATACATGTACTGTCCCTACATACAGCCCATACAAAGCCAAGAAAAAAAGGGGTTACAACACCCAAAACATCTAAGCAGAACCAAAGGTGACAACAACAGCTGAAAGCGTCCAACACCACTCAATTCCTGTCTAGGAGGGGTGTATCCTTACCTGCACCTTTATCTGCTCACGCCATTTAATAAGGACGATCATTGCAAAAGTAGAAGACACACAAAACACACATATACAAGAAGGGTAAGCTAACTTAGTTCAAAATAAATCATACAATTTAATGGTTAAGCATCAATCAGGTTTGATCACACAATTATCATAATTTCATCCAATTCACCATGACTATAACACAACATCACCATTCTAGACTCGATATCCAGATTATGTAAGTGACATTGCAGCTCTTGGTCGCTTGCACTTGTGACGGTTCCCAAACTCTGCAGATTTTTTGGCACAAGGGGTATTCACCCAACCACTCCTAAGGTAAGCCCCTTCACGTCTATGACGGATCGGGTCCATAGACCAAGACCTCCTGCTACTCCCTTGGACATAATCCATTATACTCTATATGAGTCTTAATGGTTACTAGGAGCGTCAGGATGCCACCAATATGAGTCCTCATGTCCTTACATTTACTAAAACCATTTTCCTTAGAATTT
>Ga0214545_1012864_pt1 | contig 10682 bp, 5 predicted proteins | sample CNSS4metaG_FD_160064 | JGI IMG/M metagenome (GOLD analysis project Ga0214545, IMG submission 160064) | Root nodule microbial communities from cowpea collected in UCLA plant growth center, Los Angeles, California, USA - CNSS4 | ecosystem: Host-associated > Plants > Roots > Nodule | place: USA...
TACCCTATTAACCAAAAAAAAATCAAAAACTGAAACCGGCCTCCTGTCAGACGATTTCATCACTGTATATGCAAAAATCAGTCGAAGGCCGGACGACTTCATTTAGAAAAAAAAAAAAAAAAAAAACCGGTCTCTGAAAAGACAACTTCACCTTTAATATCGTTTTCCTCTCTAGACGACACGACCAACTTTTATAATAAAAATTTTAACCGACTCTTTTTTACAAATAAGCGCAATATTTGCATAAGACCTTGTGAGGAATAGATAAATAGCAGGTGATGTCAAGTCTAGCTTGTGATCAATAGCTCTTTCGTGTTAGATTCTTACATATAGTATACTCGTGTAAAGTTTTGTATTTGTGTCTAATATTTAACAAAAACTACACTTGTTTAATATCTATCACAATATAGATAAATATTAAAGTCGAACGATTTAAAAAAAAAAAAGGTGACATATTTTACGTGATATATAAGACCATATTTTTGGATGGAAAAAAAAAGTGTGAAATATCTTATATGATATAAAGCATATTTGTTGATTAAATATAGTTGCAACAACAATGTTAAAAAAAATTATTTCAACGTGTAGCGCTAAAAATGAATAATTTAACATAAAGTAACACTATTCTGTGACTTATACTTTGGAAATAAATATTGTTGAAAAAATTAGTTCATATAATCTTAAAAGGGCGGACAAAAATTCAGGAGTGTTAAATTAAATTTGTAATATATATATTTTTATAATTAAATAAAAATTATTTTTTTTACTTAAACTAATTAAAATTATAGAAAATACCATATTATACTAAATATATTAATCTATTTAAGATAAAAACGGAATTGAAAAAAATTGGACCAAACCATTTTATAGTTCCGTTTTAAAAAATTAAACCTCTAAAGTTGTAGTTTAGTTAGTTGCTTCTTAACTAAATATCTAAAATTGTTTTGTTGATGAAACACATAGATGCACATAGGCATATAGATTAAAGGTGGGTCTGACTAACCAAAGGTTGAGACGGGTCGATCGAGTCAAGGTTGTGACGGGTTCATCCGAGTCGAAGATTGAGACAGATTGAGTCAAACCGAAGGTTGAGACGAGCCAGGCCGTGCCACGATCGAAATTTGGCTAAATTAGGTCACGATCGAAGTTTGGTCGAATTCGAGACAGCCGACAATGATCAAAATTTGGTAGAGTTTGGCCAAGACATCCCTAACTGAAATTCGACCAAATTTGATTGAACTGCCCTTTGCCAAAACTTGTTTGAATTTGACCCAATCGGTCTTGACCGAATTCGACTATATCGGTCACGACTAGAATTTTGTTGAATTCGGTCGAGTTTTCCTTAATCGAATGCAATCAAGTCAGCCCCAACTAAATTTAACCGAGTCAACTTTGATCGAAATTTAACCAAGTTAACCCCGTCAATATTTGGTGGAATATGCTAGAGTCGGTTACAACTAAAATTTGGACGAATACGATCGAGTCGATCATGACCAAAATTTGGTCAAATTCAATCGAGTTGATCTCAACCGAATTCAACCAAGTTAATCTCGTCCAAAATTTGGCTAAATTCGACTAAATTTAACCGAATCGTCCGAATTTGACCCAATCAACCTCGATAAAAATTCGACCGAATTCGGTGGAATCTAGCAAATTTGATCATTGGGCGTTCAAAAATAATTTGACCATTTTTAGTGCAACATTGTTTGATAGAACAAAAAAAATTATTCGGTTCACTTCATTTAAACTAATTTTCGTTTCACTTCGCAAATTACTTTTTGCTTTTTGGTTCACAATAATTTTTAACACTTCATTTCATTTTGCCAACTCCTATTTATTATATCAGAATTTTTGGAAAAAAAAAAGGAAGTAGGCATTTTACAATTTCATGGCCACCATTAAATCCCCACTAAATGAATATTATAATTTTTCTGATACTTCTTAACCACAAAAATGACTGATAGAATAAATTTCTAACTTATTTGCTAAATAAGAAAAATAAAAAATAAGCATTATCCTGATCTCATCAACTAGTCACGAAGGAGAAAAATATAAGCACAGGTGAGAAAGAAATTGTAATAAGATAAGATAGAGTACGAAAATTGATTGTGAATTACAACCTAACCTGGACAGCCAATCAGCCACAAACCTCTCCACCAATTAGATAGCCAGTGGCCACTATCCTCACCAAACTTCATCCATTATTGAATTTTCTGGTCCCAACTCTTAAAACATTATATATCCCTTTAAAACAAAATCCAACGAAAATATGAAATTTTACTAATAATGATTTGGAGAAACAATTATTTTGTTAATTAATACGTTGATGTTTTAGGCAATACTAATTTATTTTCTTAATCATCATATTTTTTTTACTGGTTCATATTTTTTAAAACTCATTATCATCATCAATCATTTTTAGGGTTTACACATGATTTATATTTATATTTCTTTTTTTGTTTGTTCTTGATTTTTTTTGTTTAATTTTCCCAAATTATTACAACTTATATTTACAGTATTCCGGAAACTATTTTACAAAAAATGAATACATTTCCAGAGTTTAGAATACTAACTCATTTAAACATTTTAAAAAATTATATTTTTAAGCTGATCAAGCATATATGAATTACAAAAGTACACACATAAGAAAACACAAATAGAGGCATATTCAATTTTGTGGAGCGTTAGGTTGGTTTAAGACATGCATAATATACTTGTTCAAATGAGCATAATATACTTGTTCAAATGAATAAATTACATTTTGGATAAATTTATCTCCAAATGCTCTTAACAAATGAAAATAAGTTTTCCAAAAAAAATAAATAAACGTCAATAAAAAAATATTTGAACATGAAGAAGTTAATTTTTTAAGTTAATTTAATATAAATTAATTAACTTATGCAAATTTTTTTTTTCTTCTCCTAACATATATTTATAGATAAATTATTCCAAACATATCGCAGTTCTTAAATGTTTTCGCACAAAATTCAATATCATATAATGTTTTTGGTCGGCTCTTTCAACGGTCTTTCCGACTCCAATGAGGTATTTTTTTCATATAAATCTTATTCGTTTACTAACATTTAAAAGGTAATTTTTTCTTTAATTTATAAGTTTTAATCTGTTTCTGTTTTCAACTTGTTTTACTTGTTACTTTTATAAACAAAATGTTCTACGTAAGTACACGTTTTAAAAGTTTGCTCAACATTGTACTTTAGTTTTCTTCAAAATTAAAAGTTTTCTTTTATTAAGGGAAAAAAACATCATACTATGTTTTTCTTTTATGACTTCTAACTTTTATTTTCATCCATCACACTTAATTTTAGTTCTTTTTATTTTTTATTATACAGTTTTTCTGTTTTTATATACTACAATTTTGATTACTTTAAACCTCTGTTGTCATCACAGAAAATTTTTAACATTTTTTTCTTCCTTAGCTTTATCATGTTTTTCCTCCTTAAACCTTTTTAAAAAATTTGCATACTCATTTTAAAGATCATCTCATTCTTTTAAAATCCATCGTACCTTTTTATCATTGTCAATCACTTTTACATTTTTTTAATCGCTCAACGTTAGTATTTTATCTAATACAAAACTATTTATATTAGAAGTTTAATTATTTTCAAAATCACGGTTTCATTAAAAAAAAACTATTTCACAACTTTTTTTCTAAACTGTTTAACTGATTTATCACATTTAATTGAAAACATATTTGTAACTGAATTCTCTTTAAATTATTAATTAATGTTACTACAATATGAATGATGTATTCATTTCTCCAAAAAAAAAAAAGTAATTTTGATGTTACGCTTAAGTTATAAATTAGTTACTATACATTATATATTGTCTTACAAGATAGGTCATATATACATATATTAAATTATGATCTTAAAATGAATCAATTCAATTTTTTTAGGTCAAATTATTACATCTGAGATAAAAATAAATAAAAAAAAGTCAGTTCAATCCAATATTTTAATTTTTGGAATAACAAATTTTCAGATTTGACCCATTGCATATGTTAATAGATTAACTCACTTTCACTTAAGTATGTTTCTTCTTTCAATTTATTTATTAAATATTTTTATGAAAGTAGTTAAAAATTAGAGTGTCATCTTGTACAATTTGACAATAGGGTGACTTAAAACTTTGAGAGACCTAAAACAAACTTAAATAACAAAATATCTTATTTAAAAATTATTTTTCAAATATTTTTTTATGCAAATTATTTATTAAATTGTTAAAATTAATTTCATTTAACATTTATATTTCAATAAGGGTAATTTGTTTTATCTTTTTAAATGTTTATAATCATTATCCTGAGTTGAGGATTAAACTTATTATCATTACTAACTTCAGTTACTACTTCTCTGCCTCTATTGTTGCTTTCATATATCCTTTTTGTGATGGAATTAAAGCCTCAACTTTTACTTTGAATGTTTGAATAGTCTTGATTCAATTTTTTTAGTTGACATTCTATATATTTTTATATAAAATAAAAAATTATAATATATAAACACTACTAAAAATAAGTATATGAAATTAATGAGTTAAAACAATAAAACTTGGTTTTGGTTGCCAAGAAAGTAGATTCGATTGTAAACTTGTAAGTCCCAAGTCTCTTTCTCTTCCTCAAATCTCAATTTTTTCATATTTTGAAATTAATCATTAATAAAAACAATTAAAAAAATTATGTTCTTCTTAGCTATAACCTTAAACCCTAATCCCTAAAGAAAACTAGACAAAAGAAAAGTAATTCTAATCCTAATACAAATTCAGTAAATAGAATAAAAACAATATCAACACAAATAAAAAGAAAACATACTAACCATAAATGGGAATAACTTAAACTATAAGAAAACAAGAAGATGCAGGAAGGTAAATTAGTAAATGCAAAATCATAATAAAAGAAGAAAATAAAATCAAAATTAAGATCATATAAACATAAAAAAATCAAAGTTGAAGTCACATAACTATGACTATAAGATCTAGAAAAGATAGAACTAAAATTGAAATCACAAGTAGAAAAAAAAAATCAAAATATATTATAAGAGAATAAAAAAAATAATCATTTTCTCTCTTATACTAAATTATAATTTATTAAAAAAAGTTTAACTCATTAAATATTTATTTTAATACCAATAAAAATAACAGTCAATAATAACAATTTTATTTTATTTTATTCTCAAATATAAACTTATTTTATTTCAATAGACTTATATTAATATTAATTTTTGTAGGCTTTCTTTATCTTACAAATAATTTGATAATTAATTCAATAAAAGTACATCAACAATGCTTTTTATTTATTTTTTAAAACATAGTTTAATAATTAATTCAATAAAAAATATTAGTACTAAAAAAATTTACTGAAGACCTAAGACAATTTCTTAACAAATAAATAAATTAAATATTTAAATTATTTAAATTATTATTAAATAATATTTTAATGTTTAAAAAATTTAAATGGTCAACCGAAATAATAAATAATTATAACAATACTTATGATAAATGATGAAAAGATAATAAAGGATTGCTGTCAATAAATTATTGCCAACTCCATCTCTAAATTGATTCAAACCAGTTTAATTTACTAATTATGTGAATCAAATTCAATTTAATTTGATCCACAACTATAATTGTTTTCCAATTCAATTTATTAATTAAGTGAATCAATTTTATTTGATATGATCCACAACTACAACTTTTTTCCAATCTAACTTTGAATTCTGGTGTGCGAGTAACTTAGAGATTTTGAATCTTGTTTTCTTTTGAGTTGTAGGTTAAAGTTATTTTTAAAATTTCAACTATGATTTTATTAATTTCTAAAATCAAGATAAAAATTAAATATATAATTGTGTATTAAATTTAAATATGTAATCTATAATTAGTTTATTCTTAAAATTTGAATGTAAATTATATGTGAAGTAATATTACGTTCGCATAATGTATATGATGATTAGATATGATGTGAACAAGATTATACATAGGTGCAGCATGATGATACAGTGATGATTTGAGATATTAGAATCAGATTAAGGAATGATTACACTTACATGAGTGGCAAAACATAGACTAAAAATTGATGGATTGAAATATGTTTGAAAAAAAAAATGTTTGCAACATCATTATGAATGTGAAATATTATAAAATAAAAAAAATAGAGACTAAATTATTATATAAAAATATTAGATCTGAAATAAAAAATGTAGGTGTGACGTGGAGGGAATAGAGGGTGTCGTAGCCACGCGGAGAAGACAAATTGTAAATAGGAATAAGAGTTGGAGTCGAAGACAAGAAAAACAAGGAATGAAGGCGGTGACCAAGGCCCACCCAAAACGCATAAATTAGGTCTCAACCTTTTTTCTAATTCCCTATATTTCATCATTCGCACCAATCCAAACCCAAGAAAGAGAAAAACAGAAAAGCTTCGTTTAGGAAGAACAACAAGAAGCTCTGGATTCCGCCTCTTCCCGTCCTTCGAGACGGTTGTTATGCTGCGTGCTTTTCAGGTCTCATCCTCTTTCCTTCTCTCCCTCTTCTCTCAGATCCGATCCGATCAGATCAGATCCCTTTCGGATCCTTTCGATTGGCTTTTCGCTTTAATTTTACCGTCGTTTATGATTTTCCTTTTTTATTTCGTTAGGCTTTTGACTGTTGACCGTCGACGAATTCAATTTGTTTGTTCAATTGATTCTGGTTGTTAGGTGATTACGCGTTCGTTGAATTTGACTTTCTTGATGGATTTTTCGCTTTTGTTTTCTAGGTTTTGTTTTCTTTTTGTGCTTTGGTGTTAGTTAGGGATTCGAGATAGGATTCTGGTTCTCGAAATTCGTATGGATTGTAGTTGATGTATTATTCTGTCATAGGTGATAATTTTTTGTGATATTAGATTATTTATGCTTCTGCTTTCTGGAATTTTAAGTTTTATCCGATGGAAACATTAATAATCAATTCCTAGAACTGCTTGTAGGCTATTTTACGCGTTGTAATTTCGATTCCGGAATTTAGTTCCTTGACTGATAATTTTGCCTTTTTTTTCCTGGAAAACTTGCAATCTTTGCACAGGATTTTCGAATTTTAATTGTTTGAGGTGAGTGTAAATGCAATTAATTTTACTTACTTGGTTAGAGACTCTGAAACTTCATCGCGGATTTGTTGTAGCATCTGAAACTAATAGTTGCCTGACTTCAGACGTCATTCATGTTTTTTGTTGATTTTTTTTCTTTGTATTGGTCGTGTAATGTGAAAGAAAATTGAATATTGAATTTTTATAAATCTAACCCTCAAGCCTTCTCCGTGTTCTTTAATCGTAGGTTGGTCTGGGTTTGAATCTAAAGGATCGTGATTTATATTTTGAGACATGGAGGGAGTTTGTTTCTGGACAAATTGCTACCAGTATCGGTTTTTTGCATTCCAAGAAGTGCTTGATTGGCGATTTTTCATCCTTGGAGATTTTCTTCGGGTTTCCTTTGTTAATTGCACTTAGTGTTCTGCTCCCGTTTGATGATCAGCACAGGGTACGTGATGCTACTTTCTTCTGATACAGGTGCTGCATCTTTAGTGCACTTGTGCAAGTAAGCGCTTATTCTTTTTCTTCTTTGCAAAACACCAATCCCAAAAAGAAGTTTCTTGATAAGTGTTCTTTGGCAGTGCATTGCTGACCCATCATTCTGTTAAAACTTCCGGTAAATCCTCTTGGGTAAGGTTTCTAACGTGAAGAACCTCTAGAACGTCTTTCGTTTCTACTATACAAATATTTACTAGCCTATTTTTTCTTCTACAGGGCTGAAACATATAGATCCGTGACTGAATATTGGATTCTGCCTGCATATTTTGAGTGAAGCATTTGCATTGAATCTGTTCGAACTGTAGTTATTGAGATAGCCTCCTTGTTGCTCTTCATGGGTATTGTTGCTGAATAACACATCAGTTGCCCGAAGATTCTGAAGCAAATCCTACTTTGATTAGATGAAGTAGATTATATTGTAGTTCTGAAGTCTTGGGTCACGGTGATATTAGCTAGTGGGAGAATAATGCTACTGCTTTGATCAGTCATTATAGTGGGACCTGAGAAGTGTCAGTATGATCCCTGGTTCTTGTTCATTTCCACCACCTTTACTCTGCAACCATTTCGAAGCCGTGGGTCTATTAATAAATAAAGCTGTGCAGCCCGTCCATCTGAAAGTTTCTGCTTCTATGCCCTCTTTTGCTACGACAGAAAATTGATGGTGGATTTTGCTGGACCAGCAGGAACCTGTTAATATTTTATACAGCTCTGAGCATCATCTACAGGAGATAAATGCCATTTATCCTTTGCGTTTTTGTTTACATTTGTTGAATAAAGAAAGTGCTGCTTAGTGTTCCCTGGGAACAATGGAGAGGTGATTACTTTTTCCCTTTTTTGCAGAACTTCCCGTTTCCTCTTTTGTTTTCTGTTAAATTTCTTAATACATTTCACTGCCAATACAGGTACAACTTAATTAAGGAAGTTGGTGATGGGACTTTTGGGAGTGTGTGGAGAGCTATAAACAAACAGACTGGTGAAGTTGTAAGTATGCTTTAACTTACATGATGGAGTTGCTCTATTTGAAGTCGGATGAGGTCCTAATAAGTAGTAAAACTGCAGGTTGCTATCAAGAAGATGAAGAAGAAGTATTACTCTTGGGAGGAGTGTGTAAACCTAAGAGAAGTCAAGGTTTCACATCTTGCTTATCTTTCTTAAAGCCTTTTTTTTGTCATGAATTGTTGAAAATTTATAATTAATCTATAATTTCACCCGTGTTGGCAGTCGTTGCGAAAAATGAACCACCCAAATATTGTCAAGCTGAAGGAAGTTATTCGAGAAAGTGACATTTTGTACTTTGTTTTTGAATACATGGTGAGTGATTAAAGTTCTTGGTAGAGAAGTACTTGGTTGGATAATGCAGGATCTTATAGACTAATTTTAGTGTCAATTTGGGGTGATGTAGGAATGCAACCTATACCAGCTTATGAAAGATAGGGAAAAACTGTTTTCTGAAGGTGAAGTTAGGAATTGGTGTTTTCAAGTTTTCCAAGGTCTTGCTTACATGCACCAGCGTGGATACTTCCATCGTGACCTGAAGCCCGGTACTTATTCACAATTTCCTCTAAAATCTGTTAGATTATGCTTTTTTGATTGAAGGGGAGAGTTAGTCTATAACTTCTATAATTATATTATATAGAAAGGAGATTTTTTTTTTGTATATGTTTTATTTTCCAATATATCCTTTAAACTATGTAAAACTACTTTATTTATTTTCTTGTCGTTATCGCTTTTAAAATAACCATCCCGACTTATCCTCTCACTTTCTGACTCCATTTTGTTTTTTTTAAGTTCCAAATTTTCTACCCCCCGCATCCCGACGGATGACTTCAATATTTTATCTCAAATTTAAATCTCTTAAATAATTTTTGAAATTTAAACTAAGCAACAAAAAATAAATATGTATTAAAAATATATTAATTTTGGAATTAATATACACATTAATATGTAGAATAATAGAAGTTATTACAACAATTAAATTTTGACTCAATAAAATAAGACGGACTGATAAGAATGCAGACACGTATGTGCTAATACGCATGTGGTGTTTTCGTTATGTTATAAACTATATATAAACTATATATGAAGACATTTTTGTTCACAAAATATACCATTTAATCTAGGTAAAACCACATTATTTATTTTCTTCTGCCTTATGTCCTTCATACTAACTGTAAAATTATTCTTTCGTACTCAGGTTCAATCTGTTTTTTGTAATTTCCCCTTCACAATAACTGTAAAAAAGTATTTTTTTCATAATCAGGTTCTATTTGTTTTAAAATTTCCATGTTCTTTACACTCATATTTCCCATTTGTTCTTTCTCTAATTGATGACTTTAAATTCCTTTCATATTAATTCTAATTCTAATTTTCTTAAGTGGTATCTCATATCTAAACAAAACAGCATAAAAGTAATTTAATTAAATAAATATATATTGGAATTTTACCCAGTAAAATAAAATAGTACGTGTTTTCACTAGTTTCTATTACGTGTATCATGTAATGTATATTTTGCTAGAAGTTTCTTATACTCTGTTTTTCTCTGGTTAACGTGGTTATATGCATTTTCTATTTTGACTTGTTAAATGCTTCATTAGATGAACAGAACTCTCTATTGTGAGACATAAATAAACAAACTGACAGCATGGTCTGCTGTTTATATCCTTATTCTGTCGCAAATGTTTCTGCTTTGAACCAATGAATGCTGATATGGTGCAGAAAACTTGCTGGTTACCAAGGATATCATCAAAATTGCTGATTTTGGCCTAGCCCGAGAGATCACTTCACAACCACCCTACACTGAATATGTCTCCACACGATGGTATGTGTCATTCACTTTCAATAGATGTTTCACATTCTGTTTTAGGTGTGCAATAACATGCGTGACTGCCTTCCTGTTTAGGTACCGTGCTCCTGAAGTGTTGCTTCAGTCTTATATGTATACTTCTAAAGTTGGTGAGTGGTTGATTGGGCAACAATTGTCATTTATTTTTGTCACTGATATGTTTTTTCAAGTGACGACTGTTAGTACCTCTTTATTAACATTTTTTTCCCTTCTAGACATGTGGGCAATGGGTGCTATAATGGCTGAGCTTTTCTCTCTACGTCCCCTTTT
>Ga0214545_1012867_pt1 | contig 10681 bp, 6 predicted proteins | sample CNSS4metaG_FD_160064 | JGI IMG/M metagenome (GOLD analysis project Ga0214545, IMG submission 160064) | Root nodule microbial communities from cowpea collected in UCLA plant growth center, Los Angeles, California, USA - CNSS4 | ecosystem: Host-associated > Plants > Roots > Nodule | place: USA...
GGCATCTGCGGCCGGACCCTTCCGGTGCCCTTCGACCTATCGATCAGGCCCGCAAAGGTTTGGTGAGAGTCACGGTGCCCGCCCCGATCGCGTCCACGATCGCCGGGCAGCACATGATCTGGACTCTGACGAACCAACTGGTCCGGCAAGACCGGCTTGTCGAGAGCATCGCGTTGTCAGTGCCGGAGACCCGCCTTCTCGACGGCGTCGTACCGTACGCCAAGCCTGGAAGTCTCGGTGAGTCTCTTTTGGCGTGGGCGAAGGAAGCCGTAGGCGATCGTGTCCGCGTTGAGCTCGATATCGCCGCTGATAAACGCGCAGACGTTGAGATCACGGTTGGAAATGAGGGCGCGCGATTTGCCGCGGATCGACGACTGTCGATCTTCGCAGACGGATGGAATATCTACGCGGGTCCGCTCGGATCAGCTCCTAGCGTGATACCGCGGGACAATAATCCACTCGGCCCTGCTTTCGCGGGGTGTCTAGCTGCTGCCGAGGTTTTCAAGCACCTGCGCGGAATTAACCCCGAACGCGGTTCCTTCGTCGATCAGCTTGCGTATTCGCTCCTCGATCTGCAGACCCGATCGGGGTGGGAAGATTTGCCCTCCGCTGAGCTGCCCGAGACGTTGTCCATCGGCCAGCCCTACTTGGTCGGCGCCGGTGCGGTCGGCCAGGCTTTCGCGCTGGCCCTCGGCTCCGTGCCTGGTGTGCGGGGTCACGTGACCGCCATCGATCCGGAGGCGCTGGACGATATAACGAATCTCAACCGTTATCCGCTTGCTCGCATCGTTGACTTTAACGACGATCGATCAAAGGCTGAGATCGTTGCCCAGTATCTGCGGTCCCGCGGGCTGACGGCCCACCATGTGATGAAGAAGTGGGAGGAGTTTCTGCTTCGCGTGGATCGAGGCGATCAGCTTCCGGAGCTCGCGTCCGATGAGGCAATCTTCCGGTTCGACACGATACTCTCATGTGTTGACGATACTGATGGAAACTTCGCCCGGCACGCGATCCAGAATGTATGGCCGCGCACGTTGATGGGCGGCAGCACGCACGCTACGGGTCTGCGGTCAAGCGTCTCCATCTACGACGTTCGCTCGCCGTGGATGTGCCTGAAGTGCCACAACCGGCTTCGCGATCCACGCAAAGAACTCGTTGCCCTGGTTGATGAGTTGCGCAGGTTGTCGCAGGTGCAACGGGCAGCCTGGACATCTGCTCGCGGCATGAGCGCTGACGAGGTCGAGGAGGCATTAAGCAATCCAGGGTGCGCGTCGGTCGGCATCCAGCAACTTGCCGACTACGTCAACTGGCCAGGTGACCCGCAATTGTCGGTGGGGTTCACATCCATGGCGGCGGGAATCATTCTGGCTGCCCAGCTCATTAAGATGTCGATCGGAATTGCTTCTTTTCCAACCGATCGTGGTTGCTCCAACTTCTTCTATTTTCTCCATCCAAGTTCTCGCTGGTTCGTGCAAGGCGCAAATCCGAACTGCAACTGCCAGACCGAAGGCAGGTCTCGCCATCTTCGTCTGTGGCGTTGAGCGGTCCCGCCTTCGGTCTGGAAGGTCGTCCCGTTAGAGAAGACCAGTTGCGCACCAGATAAACGCGAACGCTCGAGAAGAGGTCGTCCGCTGCCTGGACGACCAACCTGAGCGCCATAGCCGGCACGGTTGTCAGGAAGGGATGGAGTGAATCAGCGCAGTTGCGCAGCAACGCTGATCGGCCGAGCTCTGACCGCGGCAACTTGCTCTCCTGCGGCTGATCTCCCCTTAAGTGACGAATATCTGTTGGGATTCTGCATACCAAGCCAGCATTTGCTCCGAAGGCCCGTTCTCGAACTGAGACGCATCGGCGCGCTTGTTGCCGCATCGAAAATTCTGGACAAAATAGTGCCGCAAGCCTTTTCGGGGGGGAGTGTTACAAGCACAGATAGTCGTCGCTCTCGTTCTGCCGTTCGGTTGAACACTCATGGTGTTCTGGCGCTAGCCTCATCACGACGTCTCGGATCGCTCTGAGGACTGCTTCAACGGCGAAGAGTTTGGCGTTGTTCGGGGCTTGAGTGGACAGCGATTGATCCCCTTCAAAACTCGAGTTGCCCCGCGCTTTGAATGACGAAAGAAACGATTTGTCACCAGTGATGCGTCGCCTGGTGGGCGATCTCTTCGCCGATCTCCGCCGCCTCGAAGAACGGATCCGCGAAGTGACGCTGGCTGATGACAATCCCTGGTATCGGCGCATTGGGTGCGACCGCCGTACTTGCCGCAATAAGGATAATGGGTGTTGTTCACCCCAACCAACCACGATCCAGTCGCAATTTCCGACAGCAATGGCGTAGCAAAAGGCAAGGTTGTTACAGCGTCGGCAGCCATTGGCGTACTCTCAAACGACAGCGACCTCGATCACGATCAACTGTCGGTCGGCTCGGTACGGAGATGATCTTGGCGCCGGAGCAAGCCACAAACTGGGGCAGAGAGGTGGACTCCCTCCGCTGTCCCAACGTGGACACGAGTCTGGCTGGAGAGATCGGCCTCGTCAGAGCCGCCGAAACGGCGTTCACGAGCGAAGGGCTTGACCTCAATACCAAGCTCTCGGGCTCGAGCGGGGAAAGGCCGGAACGCCTTCTTGGATTGTCGGAAGTGAATACGGACAAGCTGAGTTTTGCCTTCCGAGCGATAGGCGACGGGAACCATTGCCCGCGCGGCGCAAACGTCGCGAGCGCTCTCTTTACTGAACAACATTCTTTAGTGGTTCGTCATTACAGTGTATTGCGAGAAAGTCGGAGGAGGAACGCTATCAAGAATGTCGAGATGAAGTTTCTGCCTATGCCCGCCGACGAGCCACATGTTGCGGACCAAGATCGAAACGGCCTGCGCTTGCCAGGGTGAGACCATCAAGAAAATCACTCGAAAGACTGAATGGACAAACTGGTCTGCGCTCGCAGCATGAGCCCGCCGCAAGCAAACGGCTACTTCTGGAGCGAACCACGTACAGGTGGTTGCTGGCGAGGATGCTCTCGGCAGAGTAATGCAGCTGAACTGAATGTCGTCACTTCAGTCGCATCCGTGCTCAACGGATTTTGCCCCAGTTTTCCAGCAGAAGACAGGCCACAAGCTCATCGTTGAATATGGAATAGCTCCTGACCTTAAAAAATCCCGTCCTGACGGCGAGACGGGAACAGAGATCCGATTTTGGTTGCAGAAAATTCTGACGCAACTAGGATGTAGCCGTAAATCTCTTGATTTATTTTTGCGGAGGATTTGGCATGAATGCGTTGCCCTGGTCGTCGTCAGCGGCCTTGCCGCCGACCGAAAATCAACCTATTGCGCCCGTCATCGAAACTGCCGGCAGTGATGGCAGCGCCGAGTCCAAGGGCGAATCGCAGCAGGATCTGCTTGTCTTCGGAAAATCGGACATCAAGATAAAACCTAAGGGCGTGCGGGTCGGCAACGAAACAGTGCTGGGCACCGACGACCGAGTCAGAATTACCAATACAAAGGCCCCGCCGTGGCGCAAGATTGCTGGCCTGAAATTGAAGCCTCGGCCGCCACAGACATCTTCGTATATCGGGACGGGATGGTTTATCGGCCCCAAGACCCTGCTAACCGCTGGACACTGCGTCTACAGCCCGTCGGATTTCAACGGCTGGATCGGTTCGATCGAGGTCTCGCCTGGGCAGGATGCAGGCGTCTCTCCCTTCAGGACCGTGACCGCCACCAAGTTCTTTGCGCTTCAGCAATGGATCAACTCGGCCGATCCCGATCATGACATCGGTTGCATTCAGCTGGCGGAGCCGCTGGGCGAGGAGGTCGGCTATTTCAAAATCGCGTCGCAGACGGATGCCGAGCTGGAGAACGCTCTCGTCAACATTTCGGGCTATCCGGGTGATCTCGACAACGGGCGAAACCAGTACTTCCACCAGAACAGGGTGCTTCGGACGTCCGCACACCGCATTTATTACGACGTCGATACGTACGGAGGCCAGAGTGGCTCGCCTGTCTGGGTTCAGGCGTCGGCGACCAGCGAAGCTGTCGCCGTCGCGGTGCACGCATATGGCATAGGTGGCACGGCGCCCAGCCTCGGCGTGACGGCGAATTCCGGACCGCGGCTTACGCCGGAGATCGTGTTGACGGTGAAGGAGTGGTTGCAGGCCGCATCGGCTTGACAGCTGCCGTGCCGCGCAGCCGGTGCTTCATTCATGTGACCCTCCGCGACGGGCAGCCGCTTGCCGGTGCCCGGATCGCGGTCGAGCATGCAAGCGGTCCGGTGCCCGAACTGATGTATCAAACGGATGCGGACGGGCATGCGCAGATCGGGCTTCCACCGGGAAAGGTTCGGCTGCGCATCTTCACCGCCTCGGGTGAGAGCCGCTCCGCAGACATTGATGTCGGAGCGGAGCCGGACAAGACCTATGACGTAACAATCGATCCGCCCTGACGACGGTTCACCGCGAGAGACGCCATGTTCAGTAGAGCCCGCTTTCCCGAGTCCGCTGAGGAACGCGCCGAACGAGTCGTCAAAGACATCAAGAAGCTGGGGCTCGGACCGGCGGCTGCGCCGCGAGAAGCCGGCGGATTGGAGTCGATAGGGCCGAAGTCACCGTCGTTGCAGGAAGTTGAGCGACGCATCGAATCGAATCTCAATGCGGCGTCTCCCGGCACGACGGAACTCGCTCGCGCGGTTGCCAACAAGACCGCACGGGAAGGAATCGACCTTGCCGCCTCGCTCGCCGGTGGTCACGTCAGTCATCGCGATCTCAACGCAGGGCAATTGGCGAATCTGGAAGCCGTGATCCAGGTCATTGGCCGGCCGGCCTGGTTCGTCGAAGGCGATGCGCCCGATACCAGCGCGGCGACTGCGAAAGACGACTTCTGGATTGCGTATATCAATGCGGCACAGGGCGCCATCCTGGATATCTGCGCGCGGGTCGGCTGCATCATGATCGGCAGCGCGGAGCCGTTCGTTCCGGTTGCTACCGGGTGGGTGATCGGCAGGAACACGCTGGTGACCAATGCGCATGTCGCCGGTGCGGTGGCCCGACAGAACGCTGCGCTGGCGTCCACCGATGCACGCCAAGGCTGGCGATTACGGACCGATCGGCCAGCCGTCGTCGATTTCCGCTTCGAGAAGGGAGGCTCGAAGCATTCGCGATTCGCCCTCGACGAGGTGCTTTATGTCGAGGGCGGTGACAAACCGGATCTCGCGATTTTCCGGCTGAAGCCGCCGACGGCGGACGCGGCAGGCGGCATGCCGTCACCTATCGTGATGGATCTGAAGGCGCAGTCCAACGGATGGTCGAAACGGAATGTTTTCGTCGCAGGGCATCCGATCAAGGACCTCGCGGACGATCAGAACGTATTCAAGGTTTTCGGTGAGCTCGACGGCACCAAGCGCTTTTCTCCGGGTTGCGTGCTGGAGCTTCTCGGCACGGATGTACTGGCCCACGACTGTTCGACGAGCAATGGGTCCTCCGGCAGTCCGCTGGTGGATTTCGCATCGTCGAAGGTTGTAGGATTGCATTATTTTGGCCGCCCCGGAGCGCGCAACGAAGCCGTGCTCCTGTCGGCGATAGCCGATCACCCTGCGATCGTCCGAAGCCAGACGGGGGAGTGGGGTATCTAAAATGCCGACGCAGGCGATTTTACCGAAAGTCTTGAATCTCTATGCCTCGTGGGCGGTGATAACGGCGGCGGTCGACGCGATCCTGCCGCCCGACACGCAGCCGAGCGATCGCAAGAACTATATCGAGCGTCTTGCGCCACAGGATCCGGGCAACAAGGTCGTCTTGACGGAAGCGCTGGTACCGCACTTGGCCAGCCAGGGATGGCTCGAACGGTTTTGTGTCGAGCTCATCAGTCGCAGTCAGACCAATGCCGTGCTTCGCGGAATCCTCTCGGACCAGATTGCCGTGAATGCGGACGGAGTGGCTGATCAGGCTAACCTCCAGAGCCTGAACAACAAGGTTCAGCCCTTCCTGGTTTCCAAGACGTTCTTTGAAGGAATGGAGGCCGCCCGTTACCGTGTGTGTGCGATCTGGATCGACGATCCGTACGAGCCGGGCTTCAAGGGGACCGGTTTCCTCATCGGGGCAGATCTCGTTCTGACGGCGCGTCACGTTGTCGAGCGCTTCCTGGTCCCCGGCCCGGCCGGGGATGTTGCGCTGGCGGGAGCGGAGCAGAGCCTAGCTTTCGTGTTCGACTACTGGGCGCCTGTCGGCGCCTTCGCCGTCGCAGCCCCGCCGAGTGGTCTGCGCGTGGTCAGGCTCGTGGCTCCTCGGGAAAATCCGCCAGCCAGCCGTTGGCTCGAATGGTCGAGCATGAAGCATCCGGATGACGGGCGGACGCACCTCTTCGGCCCGCCGCCGATTGACCAGCGCCTCGACTGCGCAATCGTTCGTCTGGCTGAGCGGATCGGTGCCGAATCCATCGGCGGAGGCGGAGGCAAGCTTCGCGGATGGCAGCGTTTGAGCGCCCCGGTGCGCCCGCCGCGTCCTGGCAGTGCAATAGCGCTTCTGCAGCATCCCTCCGCCGGTCCCCAGATGTTCGATAAGGGGGACTTCGTCGACAGCGATCCCGACCCCTCGACCCGATTGTTTTATTCGACCAATACGAACGGAGGCTCCTCCGGATCACCTTGCTTCGACGCAACGCCGGATATCGTCGGGTTTCACAATGCTGGACACCCGTCAGCCTATCCGAACAGGCCCACTAGTCTCTGCAATCAGGGTGTGTTGATAAATCAGGTGATCGCCCGGCTTTCGGTGGAGAAACCAGGCCTTCTGCTGGAATCATCCGCCGTTTTCGGGACCAACGACGGGCTATGGTCGTTGTCCGATGATCGCCAGAAGCCCGAGCCTGTGCTGGGAAGGGTGGATTTCAAGGAAGCCGCATTCGCGATGTTCGATTCGCATGCGGTACAGCGGGTCCTGGTCGTCAGCGAGCAGAACGCATCTGGTGTGCCTGGAAAGTCCGGCAAGAGCTTTTCCACGCGCATCCTGCGCGCCATTGCACGACGTCGGCCCGCGATCGTGGTCGAATTCTCCGCCGAGGAAATGAAGGAATTTAAATCCGACAGGCCGGAGGATTTTCTCCTGGAACTCGGCCGCCGCATCGATCTCGGCGAAATGAAGGGTATGCCGGAAAAACCTACGGACGAGCGGCAACGTACCCGCTGGTGGGCAAACGATCTGCCGGCCTGGTTCGGTCGGCTGTTGGAGGATCGCGCCAAAAACGCTGGACTTACCGTGAGCGAAACCGTGATCGACAGAACGACGGGGCCGGCGGCAGGTCAGGAACTGGTATTGCGCGAACTCGTTTGGATCGTCATCGATGACATCCACAAGTCGCCGCCTGACGGAGGGCTGAAGGAACTCATCGCGGGGATGATCGGTGTCACGGACACGCAGCAGGTCTTGGGACCGGGCTTGAAATCGATGCGTTGGCTGCTGATCGGTCATATTCCCGATTTTGTGCGCGAGTATACAAGTCAGTACAAGCACGATGTCGTCGCTTACGACACGATTGGCATCGAAGCCTGGAAGAGCTGCATTCGGGCAGCAGTCTCTGCCGCTGGCGCGGACGGCCGCTACAACGATGACACGGTTGCAGCGCTCTACGAATATTCGAAGGCCACGTTGCCGGATTTGGCCGATCCTGGGCTCAGGCTAAAGACGTTGGCTGGCGGTGTGGTCCCAGCGCTGAAAGCAATCAAGGTCATGCAATAGAGGTGAATGGCATGGCGGGACCGGATAGCACGTCTTCAATGGATGACATCGTCGCGCGATTGCGAGCAGCCGGTATCGATACGGCAAAGCTCGACAGCGATTTGAGCGTGGTGCGGGACGCCGCGAATTCCGTGTCGGGCAAGACCGAGATGGCTTTCCCTGGTGACCTCGCGTCACAGCAGCTGCTGGCTGCGGCCACCCGCGGCTACTTCCTTCCCAACAGTATCGGCTTCTCGCCCGACAAGGACGAAAGTCCGGATCTTCGTGCGTTGCTCGCCCAATCCGAACTGGTGCCGCGGAGCGGGACGCACATGTGGCAACTCCAGCCTAGCGTCCGTCGGCAGGTGCTGCTGGATGCCAACGCGTCCAACACGCTGAAGTCCGCGATCGACATACCTGCGGACAGCGACGATCTGGAGGGCGCCATGCTCCGCCGGGTCATAAAGGGTGATTTGCCCGAGCTAGACGCCGCCACGGCCTCGGAGCTCGATCAGTTGATGGTGGTGTCCGGCTGGCTCGCCGGGACCGACCTCGCGGCGGTGCCGCCAACGGCGGATGTCCGCAGGCAAATCGCCAAACGCGAATTGTTGGAGCCCTTGAGAGTCCTGGTTGGGCGGTCCGAGCAGGATGGGGCGGACGGCCGCAACGACCGCATCGTCGGCCGTGGAAAGCAGATCGAGACGCTGCGCGCATATGTTGGAATCGTGCCGCCCGAAGAGCTCAGGCAATATGCCAGTCGAGCCATTCGGAGCTTGTGGCAGAGAATAACCTTCAGTGACGCAGCCAATGAGCCGCTGATCATCAGCGGCATCGGCGGCATGGGCAAGTCAAGTCTGATCGGAAAATTCATTCTCGACCATGCCTTGTTTCCGGGCATCGAACTGCCCTTCGCATATCTGGATTTCGATCGCGCCGCGCTGGCACCGCGCCAGCCGCTGCAGATCCTCATCGACGTTTCCCTCCAATTCTCCATCTGGTTTCCCAGGTTGGAAGTGCCGCTGGCCAAATTCCGGGCCGATTTGCGCAGTGCCATCGATTTGCTGGCCAACAATCCATCGCAGCGGTTGCTCGAAGACACGACGCGATCGCAGCTCAATGAATATTGCACCGAGCTGAGGTCGATCATCGAATCGGTCAACGAGGGTCGGGCGCCGGTACTGCTCGTCTTCGACACATTCGAAGTGGTTCAGTACGACCAGCAGGCGGTTAAAAGCATCTCAGATCTAATCGCAACACTGCGCGCACCGACCGGCGCCAGGTTCCGGCATAACTGGGAGAATTTGCGGGTCGTCGTCGCAGGCCGCGCCGGCGCGCCGGAGATCAGGACCAGTCACCCGCCCATCAAGCTGGGGCCGCTTCCACTCGCAGCCACCGTCGAACTCATCCGCCGGCGCAACCAAAGCGATTCCATCGGAATCGCCAGTTCGCAGATCACAGCTCTTGCGAAGCTGCTGCGGGGCAGTCCTCTCGATGTCGCGATCGTCATGAACTGGCTCAAGAGCAGGGACCAGGCGGAGCGTACGTCTCTCCTGGACGAGATCATCCGGGAAGTCGAGGCATCTGATCGCGAGTCGGGGGACGCGCAGGAATCAACCGGAGACGACGATCGTGATGCCCGCGCAGACCTTGTGACGAGCAGGCGCATTACCGGCATTCTGATCAACCGGATGGTCAATCACATCAACGACCCTCAGGTACGGCAGCTCGCGGTGCCCGGGCTGGTCGTGCGCGCCGTCACCGCCGATGTCATCCGCGAGGTGATGGCCCCGGCCAGCGGCCTCGTCGAAAGCGCCGATGCGCTGTCTATGGACGAAGCGACGGAGCTGTTGCGGCGCCTTGAAGGCGAGCGCTGGCTCGTGACCCGCAGCGGCGAGTGCCTGCGGCACCGAAGCGATGTAAGACTCGCGATGCTTGACCTGATGCGCCGGCAAGACCGGCAAGATCGGCGGGATCGCCAACGCTTCGACGACGCCAATCTGCGGGCCGTGAATTTCTTCTGCGGCCGGGCAAACAGCAGCACCGACATGCGCGCGGAAGCAATCTACCATCTGCTGTTGAGCGGAGGCGAGAGAATCGAGGAGGCGGATTCCTATTGGAGGCCGGAGGTGGGCGCGCTTCTGGCCAGTGCCGTCGATGACCTGACGGGAGCAGCGCAAGTCTACCTCAAGGTCAGGCTCGGACGCGCGGTCTCTGCGGAGGCGCTCAGAATGTTGCCGCCCAAGGTGGCGTCCTCGTTGCTGGTGGCTTTCGGCAGGCGCCTTCTGCAGCGGGGCGTGGTAGCCGGGCTTTCCTCCGTGCTGAACGATCTGCAGAGGGACGAGCACAATCCTGCGCTCGTCGGTATGGTCTGCGAAACCCAGTATCGTTCGGGGAGCTGGGGCGAGCTGCGGGACTGGCTCAGTCGAGGCACGATGTCCGGACCGCTGGCGCCTGCGTTCGCTGCTCTTCGCGATGGCGACTTCGATGCCGCGCGCAAGGTCGATGAAGCTGCCGGCGGGCCGTTGCGCTTCTGCTTGCGTCTCGGGACGCGCGACCCGCAGGTCATTCCCGTCCTGCTGCAGTCCGGCATGGCCGACTGGAAGCTCGAATCGTTCCTGACCGGGTTGGGCGATTCGGCCTGGGACTATGCAGCGTGCATCGTGCACGCGGATGATTTCGTTATCGGCTCGGTCAGTCTGGAACGAAAGCGTCGCATCCTCGACGCGGTCGGAGCGATGTGCAGCAGTGGACAAAAGGTGCCCGCGGCTGCGACCACGAGCGGAGCATTGCGCGTGCTCGCTTTCCAGGAAACGGATACGGCGCGACCGATTTTGAGAAAGCTCGATTTCAACGCCCTTTTCTCCACGATCGGGGCGCGGATGTTGCAGGAGTTCGGAAGGTCATTTGAAGCCATCGCTTCCCAATTGCAGCCCAATTTTCCGGAGCTAGTCTCCGGCATGAGGACCTTGCTGAAGGGCTCGT
>Ga0214545_1012868_pt1 | contig 10680 bp, 3 predicted proteins | sample CNSS4metaG_FD_160064 | JGI IMG/M metagenome (GOLD analysis project Ga0214545, IMG submission 160064) | Root nodule microbial communities from cowpea collected in UCLA plant growth center, Los Angeles, California, USA - CNSS4 | ecosystem: Host-associated > Plants > Roots > Nodule | place: USA...
GCTTTATATAGTTTTATAAGAACTAATTTGTTAAAAATCAATTCCGTGTTCGTTGGGAGACGACTTTGGGTTACTTTACCCTTACTATTTTGTTGACTACTTTCTTAACAATACTGAAGTTGTTATAAGATAAGTAGTATTAATTTGATCGCGTCAACGACAGCGTTATCATATTCCTTGAGTTGTGGCTTAGAATAGCATCTCTTGAGTTGTGGCTCGGGAAGGCGAACACGAGTAACTCTTGATTTGTGGCTCAAGTTGGCGAGTGATGCCGGTGTGAGTGTGCTGGTTGTGGCCAGTACGGATGGGTCCAGATAGATTGCCCTCCTCAGTAGTTGACTAACGAGTTTGGTAGTCTTGGGACGTTATGAACTATGTTCGTATTTGGGAACTCCACCTGGCGTTACAGTGTATGATCTGTAACATGGTTTCCCGCACGTGCTATATCGGTTGTGGCCAATAGGTTTGGCAGCAAGTCATCTTGAAGTAATCACTAGAAGATGTAGAACACGAATAACCTGGTTGTGGCCAGGTGGTATGAACCAAAGGAAGGGAAATCCTTTGGAATGTTTGTGTATATATATTTGTATATATTTTATCTATTAAGCTCACCCTATCTTTTTGTGTTTGGCGATGATCGTGTACGCGGTACACGTGGACATATGATGTTGATGCAGGTGGTTCTGGTGAGACTTAACCACGGAGCAGGGATAGCATGGGAGCTATAGATATATCTTTTATTTTGGGAGCTATAGATATATCTTATGAGAGGTTTTTTTTTATTATTTTCCTTTTATAAACTATGGATTTTGGAATTTTATTTGGAAGTAATAAAGTTTTAAATTTCCCGTGCTTTATGGGAAATGAGGTACTATTAATTGCGATGTAATTATTTTAAATCCGTAATATCCTGACAGAATGTTATAGAGATGATGAATTCAAGTGGATTAAAGTGTGAAGCTTGTCTTTTTTACTTTAAGGGGATTAAAGGTGAAAGTGAGAGGATTTAGAGTAAATTTTGATGAAGTTTGTGAGTGATTTGATGAATTATTAAAAATTATATTTAAATCAAGAAAAAACAAGATTACCGAATTGTCCTTTATTTTAAATATGATTAGCAATTATCATTATAAAAGTTTGATTTGTTGTAGAAAAAAATATTAATATGTATAAATGAAAATAACATATTTCATTAAAAAAATATTTATAAAATAATGTAATAAAAAAATTTATAATTAATAATTACTTTTTAAACCTTATTTTATTAAAACTTTAAAATTTTCGTTATTAATTATTTTTGTAGAAATAATTTCAAAAGGCATACTTTTACATCATTTTCCTAATTAAGCTGAAAAATAAATTGCGGACATAATAGTAATCTTTACATCACCCTCAAATCATTGCATAACAAAGATGATTGAAAAATAGAGCAATTTCTATCTTCCTTCCCCTCTCTCCGTCAATTGGAAGGAGAGGGAGATGATCAATTCAAGTGGATTAGAGTGTGAATTTTGTGTTGTTCACTTTAAGTAGATTCAAGTTGAAAGAGGGTGGTTTTAGAGTAAAGTTTGTTAAAGTTTGTGAGTGACTTGATGGTGTGATAGATTAAAAATTATATTTAAATCAAGGAAAAATAAGATTACCCAATTGTGCTTTATTTTAAAAATGATTAAAAGTTATCATTGTATAAGTTTGATTTGTGTTAGAAAAAATATTAATATGCATAAAGGAAAATAAAATATTTTAATAAAAAATATTTATAAAATAATGTAATAAAAAATTTTATAATTAATAATTACTTTATAAACCTTATTTTGTAACAATTTTCAAATTTTCGTTATTAATTATTTTTGTAAAAATAATTTCAAAAGCCATATGTTTACATCATTTTCGTTATGAAGCTGAAAAATAAATTGCGGACAGAATTGTAAACTTGATATCACCCTCAAACCATTGCATAACAGAGATGATTGAAAAATAGAAAAATTTTCATCTTCCTTCCCCTTTCGCTCCCTCAAGGTTGATTGGAGGGAGAGGGAAATGGTGAATTCAAGTGGATTAGAGGGTGGTTTTAGAGTAAAGTTTGTTAAAGTTTGTGAGTGATTTGATGGTGTCGTAGATTAAAAATTATGTTTAAATCAAGTGGTGTCATTGTATATGTTTAAATCAAGTGGTGTCATAGATTTGATGGTGTCACCAAATTGTGCTTTATGTTAAAAATAGTTAAAAATTATCATTGTATATGTTTCATTTGTGGTAGAAAAAATATTATTATGTATAAATGAAAATAAATTATTTTTATAAAAAAATATTTATAAAATAATGTAATAAAAAATTTATAATTAACAATTACTTTTTAAACCTTATTTTTGAACAATTTTCAAATTTTCGTTGCTAATTATTTTTGTAAAAATAATTTCAAAAATCATATTTTTATATCATTTTTATAATTAAGCCGAAAAATAAATTGCAGACATAATTGTAATCTTTATATCAACCTCAAACCATTGCATAACAAAGATGATTGAAAAATCGAAAAATTTTCATCTTTCTTCCCCTCTCTGCGTCAAGGTTGATTGGAGGGAGAGGGAGATAATGAATTCAAGTGGATTAGAGTGTGAAGCTTGTCTTTTTAACTTTAAGTGGATTAAAGGTGAAAGAGGGTGGATTTAGAGTAAACTTTATTAAAGTTTGTAAGTGATTTGATGGATTGATAAATTAAAAATTATTTTGAAATCAAGGAAAAACAAGACTACCAAATTGTCCTTTATTTAAAAATGATTAAAAATTATCATTGTATAAGTTTGATTTGTGTAGAAAAAATATTAATATGTATAAATGAAAATAAAATAGTTTATTAAAAAAATATTTATAAAATAATGTAATAAAAAAATTTATAATTAATAGATACTTTTTAAACCTTAATTTATTACAATTTTAAAATTTTCGTTATTTATTATTTTTGTAAAAATAATTTGAAAAGACATATTTTACATCATTTTCATAATTAAGTTGAAAAATAAATTGCGGCCATAATGAAAATCTTTATATCAACCTCAAATTATTGTATAACAAAGATGATTCAAAAATAGTCGACTTTCCATTTTCCTTCCTCTATCTCTTCGTCAAGGTTGATTGGAAGGAGAGGGAGATGATGAATTCAAGTGAATTAGAGTATGAAGTTTTTGTTGTTCAATTTAAATAGATTAAAGGTCAAAGAGGGAGGATTTGGAGTAGTTTGTTAAAGTTTGTTAGTGGTTTGATGCATGTGATAGATTAAAAATTATATTTAAATCAAGGAAAAATAAGATTACCCAATTGTGCTTTATTTTAAAAATGATTAAAAGTTATCATTGTATAAGTTTGATTTGTGTTAGAAAAAATATTAATATGTATAAAGGAAAATAAAATATTTTAATAAAAAATATTTGTAAAATAATGTAATAAAAAATTTTATAATTAATAATTACTTTATAAACCTTATTTTGTAACAATTTTCAGATTTTCGTTATTAATTATTTTTGTAAAAATAATTTCAAAAGCCATATGTTTACATCATTTTCGTTATGAAGCTGAAAAATAAATTACGAATATAATTGTAATCTTGATATCACCCTCAAACCAGTGCATAGCATAAGATGATTGAAAAATAGAGAATTTTCTCTCTTCCTTCCCCTGTCTCTCCCTCAAAGTTGATTGGAGGGAGGGAGAGGATGAATTCAAGTGGATTAGAGTGTGAAGCATGTCTTGTTCACTTTAAGGGGATTAAAGGTGGAAGTGATTTGATTTAGATTAAAGTTTGTTGAAGTTTGTGAGTGATTTGATGCATGTGATACATTAAAAAATATATTTAAATCAAGAAAAAACAAGATCACCAAATTGTCCTTTATTTTAAATATGGTTAAAAATTATCATTATATAAGTTTGATTTATTGTAGAAAGAATATTAATATATATAAATGAAAATAACATATTTCATTAAAAAAATATTTATAAAATATTGGAATAAAAAATTTTACAATTACTAATTACTTTTTAAACCTTATTTTATTAAAATTTTAAAATTTTTGTTATTAATTATATTTGTAAAAATAATTTCAATAGACATATTTTTACGTTATTTTCATAATTAAGCTGAAAAATAAATTGCAGACGTAATTGTAATCTTTATATCACCCTCAAATCATTGCATAACAAAGATGATTGAAAAATAGTGGAATTTTGATCTTCCTTCCCCTCTCTCTCCGTCAAGGTTGATTGGAAGGAGAGGGAGATGATCAATTCAAGTGCATTAGAGTGTGAAGTTTGTGTTGTTCACTTTAAATAGATTAAAAGTGAAAGAGGGTGGTTTTAGAATAAAGTTTGTTAAAATTTGTGAGTGATTTGATGGTGTGATAGATTAAAAATTATATTTAAATGAAGAAAAACCAAAATTACCAAATTGTCCTTTATTTTAAATATGGTTAAAAATTATCCTTGTTTAAGTTTCATTTGTGGTAGAAAAATATTATTATGTATCAATGAAAATAAAATATTTTAATAACAAAATATTTATAAACTAATGTAATATAAAAATTTATAATTAATAATTACATTTTAAAACTTATCTTTAAACAGTTTTCAAATATTCATTATTAATTATTTTTGTAAATATAATTTCAAAAGCCATATTTCTACATCATTTACATAATTAAGCTGAAAAATAAATTGCGGACATAATTGTAATATTGATATCACCCTCAAACCATTGCATTACATAGATGATTGCGAAATAGAGGAATTTCCATCTTCCTTCACCTCTCTCTCCGTCAAGGTTGATTGCAAGGAGAGGGAGACGATGAATTCAAGTGGATTAGAGTGTGAAGCTTGTGTTTTTCACTTTAAGGGGATTAAAGGTGAAAGTGAGAGGATTTAGAGTAAATTTTGTTGAAGTTTATAAGTGATTTGATGTATGTGATAGATTAAAAATTCTATTTAAATCAAGGAAAAAAAAAAGATTACCAATTTGTGCTTTATTTTAAAAATAATTTAAAATTATCATTGTATAAGTTTGATTTGTGTAGAAAAAATATTAATATGCATAAATGAAAATAAAATATTTTATTGAAAAAATATTTATAAAATAATGCAATAAAACATTTTATAATTAATATTTACTTTTTAAACCTTATTTTAGAACAATTTTCAAATTTTCATTATTATTTGTTTTTGTAAAAATATTTTCAAAAGCCATATTTTTACATCATTTTCATAATTAAGCTGAAAAACAAATTGCGGACATAATTGTAATCTTTATATCACCTCAAACCATTGTATAACAGAGATGATTGAAAAATAGAGAAATTTCCATCCTCCTTCCCCTTTCTCTCCGTAAAGGTTGATTGGAGGGAGAGGGAGATAATGAATTCAAGTGGATTGGAATGTGAAGTTTGTATTTTTCACTTTAAGTGGAATAAAGGTGAAAGAGGGTTGATTTAGAGTCAAGTTCATTAAAGTTTGTGAGTGATTTCATGGATGTGATAGATTAAAAATTATATTTAAATCAAGGAAAAACAAGATTACCAAATTGTGCTTTATTTTGAAAATGATTAAAAATTATCATTGTATAAGTTTGATTTGTGTAAAAAAAATATTAATATGTATAAATGAAAATAAAATATTTTATTAAAAAAATATTTATAAACTAATGTAACAAAACATTTTATAATTAATAATTACTTTTTAAACCTTATTTTAGAACAATTTTCCAATTTTCGTTCATAATTATTTTTGTAAAAATAATTTCAAAAGCCATATTTTTACATCATTTTCATAATTAAGCTGAATAATAAATTGCGGACATAATTGTAATCTTTATATCACCCTCAAACCATTGCATAATAGAGATGATTGCAAAATAGAGGAATTTTCATCTTCCTTCACTTCTCTCTCCGTCAAGGTTGATTGGAGGGAGAGGGAGATGATGAATTCAAGTGGATTAGAGTGTGAAGCTTGTCTTTTTCACTTTAAGTGCATTAAAGGTGGAAGAGGGTGGATTTAGAGTAAAGTTTGTTAAAGTTTGTGAGTGATTTAACGAATTGATAGATTAAAAATTATTTTTAAATCAAGGAAAAACAAGATTACCAAATTGTCGTTTATTTTAAAAATGATTAAAAATTATCATTCTATAAGTTTGATTTGTTAGAATTGATGCACCAATATTTCACAACCAAGAGGGGGGGGAGTGAATTGGTATTAACAAATTTTGCCCAGTTTTAGCACTTTTGAAATTGTCTTAATAAAAACCTTTTCTTTTGAATCAATTGAAATAGTATGGTTTGATGCTTAATGTATGGATCATTTATACTATGACAAGATATAGAGAGAAAGAGATAAAGCACACAAAATTTTTATACTGGGTCGATTCTTAAGAATCTACATCCAGTTCATCTAGCAAACCACAGCTAGAGATATTCACTATATCACAAGAATTTCAAGATTTACAAATACACTTGATAAATCTAAATACTAAGATAAAGGAACACACACGCAAGGACCCCACACACTTGCACAACCACACAACAACAAGGCTATCACACACACTTGCTTTAGAAAGAAAAAAACAAAAATAAATAGTTTTAAACTATAGCAAAACACAAGAACAAAGCCTACAAAATGGATTCAGTACACCTTTTCCAAGACTGAAATTTCTTCTTCTTGCCAAGTCAAAATTAAATGTGTCTTGATAGAATTCTTCAAGAGGACCTTCCAAGATAGCTCCAAGAACCTGTTTCACACTTCTCTTTCTTTCTTTTGGTTGAACAAATTCAGCTTCAGAAAGTGCAGAAACTGTTTTTATATAACAGCTGCTATCAGGCACGAACCTAGTCGACTACATTAGTTGGCTAGTCGACTATCGGACATGTTAGAATTGATGCACCAATAATTCACAACCAAGAGGGGGGGGGGGAGTGAATTGGTATTAACAAATTTTGCCCAGTTTTAGAACTTTTGAAATTGTTTTGCTAAAAACCTTTGCTTTTGAATAAATTGAAATGGTGTGGTTTGATGCTTCATGTTTGGAGCATTTATACTATGACAAAATATAGAGAGAAAGAGATAAAGCACACAAAATTTTTATACTGGTTCGATTCTTAAGAATATACATCCATTTCTATCTAGCAAACCACAGCTAGAGATATTCACTATATCACAAGAATTTCAAGATTTACAAATACACTTGATAAATCTAAATTCTAAGATAAAGGAACACACGCGCAAGGCATCCACACACTTGCACAACCACACAACAGCAAGGCTATCACACACACTTGCTTTAGACCGAAAACAACAAAAATAAACAGTTTCAAACTGTATCAAAACACAAGAACAAAGCCTACAAAATGGATTGAGTACACCTTTTCCAAGACTGAAATTTCTTCTTCTTGCCAAGTCAAAATTGAATGTGTCTTGATAGAAATCTTCAAGAAGACCTTCCAAGATAGCTCCAAGAACCTGTTTCACACTTCTCTTTCTTTCTTTCTTTTGATTCAACCGATTTTTTTTTCCAGAAAGTGCAGAAACTATTTTTATATAACAGCTGCTATTAGGCACGAACCTAGTCGACTACATTAGTTGGCTAGTCGACTATCGGGGCAGCTGATTAACATTTTCATATTATCACACACATGTCATGTTAATCATTGTCATGCTATTATGGACATCATCAAAAACATTTCAGATACACTTAATCAGCAACAATCTCCCCCTTTTTTGATGATGGACAAACTTGCATAGAACAACAAACCTTTCTCCCCCTTTGGACATGATCAAAAACAGGGAAAAAAAATAATGCAGAAAAATAGCCAATCTCAATGAAGTATATAGCTAAAAGCATTCAAAACCATGGGCTTCCTTTGCTCCCCCTAACTTGAAACCCCATGTATGATGAATAGGCCAATGAAATCATAGAATGTCATAACTATGGAATGCATGTCATTATATAATATGGTATCAAAGTAAAATGCAGCATTTAGAAAAATAAGGAACTGACAGTAAAAAAATATGCAAACGATGAGACATATTCAGTATCACTACCACAAATATTTGTTTAGACAAATATGCAACATAGCAAGGACAAACATGATACAAAATATGTTTGCAACATTAAGCTCATACAACATATAGGCAAAAGAGATATCCTATTTACGTTACTGAAACTAGATCAAGCAGTGTACATGTTAACACCAATTTAAGCCAAAATGAAAACAAAAGGAGAAAGATAGAAAGATTATAATCCCATTAATCGGAAATTTCAGCTTGTGGAGATCCTTCCTCATCATCAACAATGACAACGACAAATTTCTTTTCTCATATGAAGGTTGCGGGAAGGATGAACAACAACAACACAATTCAAATAGCACAATGAAAAGGGAATATAGGTAACTTACTACAACTTCTCAACATTAGGGTTTTGAAGAGATTGGGAGTTTTGAAAACAATTAGAGAATGGGGATTTAGGGTTCTGATCTTATTTAGGGATTTGGTAGTGTTGTTTATGACTTTTGGAATTAATTTGAAAGTTATCTCAAAAACTTTACCAAACCATGTTTGTTGCAGACATAGTTAACTAGGTTATTAATCTAGTCGAATAGGTGCGAATTTGGATACATGAACACAGAAAAGTACGTTGCTAGTTAACTAGCAAGTTGACTATTTTATGCAGAATGAGAAAACCTAATGCAGTGTGAAAATATAGTTAACTAATGAGTCAACTATGTAATGCAGACACAGAAAAACTGGTGCAGTGGTGACAAATCTGGTGCAGTATGAAAACGATAGTTAACTTTATTTGCTGCAGAATGGTAAAATCTTATGCAGATTTTTATGCTGTAAATGTGAAATCAATTATGCCTAATTCATTAAAATGTTGAAGAATAACAACATAGATGGAATAACATAATTTGTATTTGTAGGAAACACATTTCAAATCATATTTAAAATAAAGGACAATTTGATAATCTTGTTTTTTCTTGATTTAAATATAATTTTTAATCTATCACATTCATCAAATCACTCAAAAACTTCAACAAAATTTACTCTAAATCCTCTCACTTTCAGCTTTAATCCCCTTAAAGTGAAAGAGACAAGTTTCACACTCTAATCCACTTGAATTCATCATCTCCCTCTCCCTCCAATCAACCTTGACGGAGAGAGAGGTGAAGGAAATGGGTAATTCGTCTAATTCGCAATCATCTCTGTTATGCATTGGTTTGAGGGTGATATCAAGATCACAATTATGTCCGCAATTTATTTTTCAGCTTAATTATGAAAATGATGTAAAAATATGGCTTTTGAAATTATTTTTACAAAAATAATTAATAACGAAAATTTTAAAATTGTTCTAAAATTTTAAAAAGTAATTATTAATTATAAAATGTTTTATTGCGTTATTTTATAAATATTTTTTTAATAAACTATTTTATTTTCATTTATACATATTAATATTTTTTCTACACAAATCAAACTTATACAATGATAATTTTTAATCATTTTTAAAATAAAGTACAATTTGATAATCTTGTTTTTTCCTTGATTTAAATATAATTTTTAATCTATCACATCCATGAAATCACTCACAAATTTTAACGAACTTGACTCTAAATCCACCCTTTTTCACCTTTATTCCACTTAAAGTGAAAAATAGAAACTACACATTCTAATCCACTTGAATTCATCATCTCCCTCTCCCTACAATCAACATTGACGGAGAGAGAGAGGGGAAGGAAAATGAAAATTTCTCTATTTTTCAATCATCTCTGTTATACAATGGTTTGAGGGTGATATCAAGATTACAATTATGTCCAGAATTTATTTTTTATCTTCATTATGAAAATGATGTAAAAATATGGCTTTTGAAATTATTTTTACAAAAATAATTAATAACGAAAATTTTAACAAAGTAATTATTAATTATAAAAGTAATTATTACATTATTTTATAAATATTTTTTATTAAAATATTTTATTTTCATTTATACATATTAAAAAATTTTCTACCACAAATCTTGTTACTGATTATGTGTGATGTGCTATGTTTTTTATGATGTCCATAATAGATTTACATTGTTAATTTGACATGTGTGTGATATCCTGAAAATATCAATCTATCTATTGCACCGATAGTTGACTAGGTTACTAATATAGTTAACTACGCATATCCTGGAACTTGGTGTTGGACTTTGTCATAATATAGTTGACTAGCCAACTAATGTAGTCGACTAGGTTCGTGCCTGTAGCAGTTGTTATATAAAAACAGTTTCTGCACTTCCCGATAGTCGACTAGCCAACTAATGTAGTCGACTAGGTTCATGCCTGATAGCAGCTATTATATAAAAACAGTTTCTGCACTTTCTGAAGTTGAATCTGTTCAACTAAAAGAAAGAAAGAGAAGTGTGAAACAGGTTCTTGGAGCTATCTTGGAAGGTCCTCTTGAAGAATTCTATCAAGACACATTCAATTTTGACTTGACAAGAATAAGAAATTTCAGTCATGGAAAATGTGTACTCAATCCATTTTGTAGGCTTTGTTCTTGTGTTTTGATACAGTTTGAAACTGTTTATTTTTGTTGTTTTCTGTCTAAAGCAAGTGTGTGTGATAGCCTTGCTGTTGTGTGGTTGTGCAAGTGTGTGGATGCCTAGCG
>Ga0214545_1012869_pt1 | contig 10680 bp, 5 predicted proteins | sample CNSS4metaG_FD_160064 | JGI IMG/M metagenome (GOLD analysis project Ga0214545, IMG submission 160064) | Root nodule microbial communities from cowpea collected in UCLA plant growth center, Los Angeles, California, USA - CNSS4 | ecosystem: Host-associated > Plants > Roots > Nodule | place: USA...
AAAAACTATCTTCCTTAAGTGTCATGGTGTCAAGACTCACAATGTTGTGTGTGAAGTTTCCCAACAAGTACTCATGATCATGAAACATATATGAACAATGTACTTAGAAAATCAGTGAACAGACTTGGAAGTAAGAGTTAAGATGATGAAGTTCCATTTAAACATGTCTTTTGATGAATAAACAAGATGTAATGTATATGCTACGTAGATGCATTAATGATGTAAAGATGACAAAAAAGATGACATGCATAAGAATGAAGAATACAATGCATTTTGCTAACAAAAGATAAATTCACGTCTAAAGAATATAGAAAGTATCTTAATTGGATGCCACCTTAGATAACTCATTCCGTTTCCATATCCTAAGCAAACCAGTCCCATCTCCAGTGAAAAAGAGTCCTCTATCAGCGCCTAACGCAAAAGATGTAATGTCTTTCCTAGCAAATAAACGACCCCTCTCTGAAAATCTATAAAGGAAAAGGACATGGTTAAAATATGCAACAATATCCAACACGGTAATATGTAGTAGTATAAGAGGAAATATAATTCAAGTTTACTTACGATGGCAATTCGTACATGCAAACTAAATTTCCTGTACAAGAGGAAAAAATATTGGCTTGCCATTTGCATCATGCATCCCAAAAAGTGATATAATACCCTGTATAATAGCATAATGAATTTTGTGAATTGACCAACTTCTTTAATACTATTGTTAGCTTGTTTTCTAAGAAAAGTACAACTAAATGATTGGGTATCTTACGCTTTGTTCGTTGTGTGTATATACCACAGTCAAAGTTCCCACTTCTGTCATTGCCCAAATTTTAATTCTGTCGTTAGATGAACTTGAAAACAAATATCGTTCCCAACAGATAAGGGATGTGACTACACCAGTATGCTCATTAAGTGTCATTGTACATTGTAATGTATCTATATTCCAGACCTGAAGAAAACATGATAACAAGATTTGTGTAATGAGTGATAACTAATTTAGTCACTTTGTAATTCAAGAAAATTTGACACAATACAAGAAAAAAATATTTCGACATCAACTCACGGTAGACATACCTTTATGCTTTGGTCCATGGATCCTTAATACAACATATTACATCTAACAATTAGGCAAACAATTAGGCAAACTACAAATTCAGTGTGGTCGATCAGTGAACCAACCAATTCAAAAAGAAACTTAGTTTCAGAGCTTTCTCTCCATGCAAGTAATAACACCATCCTAAAAGTTTTAATAATTACATAATACATAAATCAATGGACACTAGAAACAAATGTTTAAAAAACAAGAATTCATAACCTAATCAAGGAAAAAAATTCTAGCACAAGTAATTACGATGAAATAATTGATAAGGTAAAAGGTACTAGATGTTTAGTGTAACATCCCAGCCGAATATTACTAATTTAAATAATTAAAATAGGGATATAAGTATAAAATCGCATTTATGATAATTTCTTTTCCCAAAACGCGGGAAAATTTAAAACTTTATTTCAACGCACCAATTATAACTAAAATTCACGACATTCAATTATTACAATTATTAACTATTTATAAAACCATTACAACAAAAAAATAGTCCATGAAGCTTCTATGAAGAAAACTATTAAAACTCCCATAGCTGGCCCCCACTCCGACTCTAGGCATCTACATGCTCACCTGCATCAACATCTGCTCCCATGTAACAAGTTACATGATCATCACCACAGACACATAGAAAGGGTGAGCTCAATTACAAAAAGGCATAATTAAAGCATTTCATAGCCATAACTCGTGTTAGCCCCAAACCCTCAATCCTCCACTTCCAAACATTCTTTTGGACGCATCTTGATTCTACACCCTTTGATGAGTACACTGATTGATCTTTGTTGCACGAGTGTCCACTCGCCCCTCTGAAGAAGGCAATCATCTGAAACCTCATCATACGAGCCACGATCTCGCACACTTCACTGGACTTCCTAAACCTCTAGGCTACAACCTAGAGTGGTCACGTGTTACCACAATACAAGTTACACTCGTAACAGGGCCCCCAGCAAAGCATCACCCCATGACCTCCATCCAAAGCGGTGCAAGAATCCTCCTCGCAATCCAACGCTACACACAAAACCGTCTGGCACACCTCTCGCATCGCTAGGCAAAACTTGGATCCAGACCGCCTAATAGACACCTCATGCCGCTAGGCGCCATACGCTTTCCAGAGCCTCTACCATATCTTTTCCACCTGGCGGGATTACATTTTCCGCCAAACACCATGCATTCCAAGCTTCTCTTGTTTTCCCGTATCACCTGACAACACACCCCAAGCCGCTAGGCAGCACAACCAAAGTCGCTAGGCACCACAGCAGTAGCATCACTACTACTTGTTTTTGGCACTTTGAAGCAAGTTCCAAAGAACTCCAAGCACTATACATACAATCCATAACATGAAATATGTTTATCCAGTCATAATCACGTGACTAGATCATAGTCCGACACAATTCTGAATAACCAAACAATATAAAGCAGGACAAATACATAACCATTGTTCAAAATATCGCACAGGCAATAAAACAACAATAATATTAATAATAAAAATAACAACAACAACAATAATAATACTAATAAAAATAAAAATAATAGTAATGAAAACAATAATATAATAAAATGAAATAATAATAATAATAATAAAACAATAAAGCTAATAAGTTAAAAGAATAATAGCAAAATAATAATAATAATAAAATAAAACAATAATAATAAAATAATAATAATGATAATAAAATCATCAATAAAGTTAAAAAATGATAATAATGACAATAATAATAAAATAATAGTAAAATAAATAAAAATAATAATAATAATGCTAAAATAAAATAAAATAAAAATAAAATATTAAGAATAATAGTAAAATAATAATCATAATAATAATAATAATAGTAATAGTAATAATAATAAAAATAATAAAAATAATAATAATTATAATAATAATATATAAATAATAGTAATAATATAAATAATAATAATAAAATAATAATTATAATAATAACAATAACAATAATAGTAAAAATAATAATAAAAATAATAATAATAACAATAATAAAAATAAAAATAAAAATAATAAAATAAAATAATAATAACATGTTAATAATAATAGTAAATAAAATATTAATAATAAGAATCATAATAATAATAATTATTATTATTATTATTATAATAATAGTAATAATAATAATAATAATAAATAAATAAATGTAAAATAAAATAAAATAAAAACAATAATAATAATAAAATAAAATAATAATTATAATAATAATTGTGCCAAGGAGAAAAATTTTAAACATCACAACAAGTCAAAAAGAAGAATCATAATCATCATAGTAGGGATGGAGTCACAAAGAGTAGTCAATAAAAGAGAAACCACAAGCATCCATACATACTCTCTCTAAAACCACATATGACAAACATAAGGAAGTTAAACAATACAAGAATTTGATTCAGGAGAAAGCTTTCATGCATCAATATATAACACAATTGTATATAATATCATTAAAACAAGAAAATGGCAGATCCCCTAACCTAGAATTCTAGCTCCAAAAGTACTCTTAGAATCCTTTCTTACACAATAATTGATCTCCCATTTGAGTACCTCCCTTGGGCACTCCTTCCACCCTTCCAACACTCTCCTAGGTTCTGATTTTAGGGTTCTAAAACTCCCTTTTGGTAGCCACACGAAAATGCCTTTCCAAGAGCACCACTCTCCTCCTTTTCATCCATTATTAGCCTTATTAATTCTCCCTTAATTACCCAAAATGAAAATGACAATTAACCCATTAACATGTGAGTTTATTGCAGTGTAACAGATTATTCCATGCCTCTTTAGTTCCTCTTACGGCTACTAGGCTTTCTAGGTTTTCCCTAACATTGCAGAACCAAAAAAATAATAATAATAAAATGCAAATAAGTCAAGGCTAAATTGTGTTAGCCAAGGTTCAAACCTACCCTTACTCAATTACTAAACAATTTCACAACCATTCAACCAATTCATATTTCATCATGATTTATGCACAAATGTGCTTATACATTAAGTCACGAGATCTTATCCCCACACAAAACAAATTAAATAATTTCTTAACACCATAATGTCATATACAAGACTTGAACCTAAGACCTTTCATATAATCAATTACCCTCAACCACTTGAGCTAGTATTATTCCTTGTCTTCTCTCTCCACATTATTTAACTTAGAGATTCCCGCCCTCGCATTTATTAAATAAATATTTATTTATTTATTTATTTATCCCGGGTCTTACATTTAGATTATTCAAAAAAATTTAATGTAATGAAGCATAAAGCTCAATCAATTATTTGACCACATAAAAAGAAAACAAAAAGTAGATTTTAACATAGATAACATTTAACTTCTATATGGATTATTACCTCTACCAGTAAAAAGGATGTTGTTTCCAACAATCATGTGAAGGATCCGTCCTTTGGGTCCATCAAGAGTGTATTGTAAATTAGTCTTGGTATTCAAAGCCTTTATCACAAACACATCCACAAAATCAATTTTCTTATACTACTCCTATAAGTAGAACATTATTATAATTAAAATAAAACAAGGACAAAAAAATGTTTACCTTGATAGCATTCTTCAAACCAACAAAAATCCATGGCCCTTCACTTATCAAAGAGTTAACCTCTGTGCCAAAATTTATGACTTTAAGGGATTGACCTGTATGGCAATCCCATATCCGAATAGTGCCGTTAGTGCTTCCTGAATTAAGTTTGTTGGTTCCAGCTAGAAGTGTAATTCCAGTTATAACCTAATGTAAAAAAATGTAATCATATCAATTTCAATTGAATTATTATTCTAAATAACCATTATCGAAAATATATTTTATATTACTAATTATGAATTTTGAAGTGAAAACCTTTTTATGTTGGTGAAGCTCTATTATTGTGGAAAATTCATCACTTTGAAACCATGAATGCAAATTGATGCATTGTTCACCATACAAACACTTGTTGTTGGTCCAATACTTACATATAGTATGAGATGATTTTTTGGACACTACAACATTTGTCCCATCCCTATCTTCACTCTTTTGAACCAAAGTTTTCTTGGACTTGGAAATAATCTTATAAGATGAATGACGCTTTTTCCACAAATTTTGCTTTTGACATTGATACTAGGATAGGAAGTATGTGGCGACAGTGTTTCTGCGTGCATAAATTTGCACGGTTTTCTATTACATCTCCCAACTCGCCAGTATATACAAGTTTTTCCACAAATTTCTTTATTCATCTTCACTAACTTTGCATCCATAATACTCTAAAAAATAAACATTATAATTACATCCCATATGCAATAATTATTCAATTATTATAATATTTGTCAATTTTATATATATATATATATATATATATATATATATATATATATATATATATATATATATATATATACACACTACAAGAAATCTCCTAAACAATAACCAATAATTGTTAGTAATTATAGTGATCAATTTAGATACCAATCTACAAACCTAAAAATTATTGGTTACTAAAACAGTCACTATTGTGAATAAAAATTTGTAATTGGTCTTTAAAATTAGCTACCAAGGTTTTGGGATTGGTCGCTAATTAATTTAATGATATTTTAAATTTCATTAAAAATATATTATGATTTAAAACTACTAAAATTATTTCGACAAAAAGATAATTAAATCACATACTAGAATATGAAAGTTTAAATTAAATGAAAGATAATTGACATGAGATAGAAGATTATGAAATATTTTTTATTTTAGATTTTGCATTAATTTATCTATTTTATGTTCATTTATAATAGTAAATAGATTAGTAAAAATATAAATAGATTAAATACATAAATAAGATAAATATACAAATAAATTGGATATATAGAAGAAATATATAGAAAGATAAATAATTGGACTAAAGATATAACATAATTAAATGAAACATTACACAAAATAGTAATAGAAGCAAGGTCTTGGAGTAAAGCCATTATTCCTTACAGTTATCCAACGAAAGCATAAATGAACTAGGTTACACCATGATGCCAATAACAAAGTATAGAAAAGGGGTCAACAATAACTTAAAATAAAACCCAGAGACAAGATAATACATGGGCCATAGCCCTAGAGAAAAGCCCAATTAAACGGAAATCCAGCCCAGGTAGGTTACGCAGCGAAGTCACCATTTCCCTGTTGACCATGAGTATTTCTCACATTTGCTCACATCAACAAGTTGATGATCATCGCAAAAGGAGAAAATCACACACATACCAATCAAACAAGCAAAAGGGTAAGCTAGAGCAGAAAATGATTATCATACAGTTACATACCATTTCATAATTCAAGATGCATATGTCAACCAATCACGTTATGACTTGCACACAATACACTAAGACTCAGACACAACTCATTTGGATATATATAATTAGTCGGATTCAACGGATGCTTGCACTCGTGGTGGCTTTTACTGCTCTACCAAGCTACTCTACCGAGCTAATTGTTCTAGTGTCTCATCCCCCACACACAAGGTTATCCCTTAATGGGTTCCATGCCTCCTGCTACTCTCATGCTTTTAACATAACAGAAAGATCTCACTCAGGCGAGAGGGTCTCTCGCTCACGCGAGCTTCTTTTGTCTAGGTGAGGGCTCAAGAAGAGCGGACATTGGCTTGCGCGTTCTCTTGATTAGGCAAGACATCCTCACCTGAGTGAGATGGGCTCTCGCTTAAAATAGGAGCTCGCCGCCTGAGCGACAGCTCGCGCAGCACCTAGGTGGGTTTTCTAATACTCTCGCTTAGGCGAGATCCACTCGCTTGGGCGAGATTATCAGATCTTCCCCAGTATTCATGCAAGCCAGCATAGAAATCAACCAGGGCAAGGCATAATATATATTTATATTGACTTAAAAGCCATAAAATCACCCAAGAGCATAAAACGAAACTGCTAATGCAGCAAAAACACATACAAATGTGAACCATAACTTCCCTTACCTGGAAAGAGCTAGAAAAAAAGTTTGACACCAACAACGAAACACAACAACTCCAGAAACAGATTAACCAGACGAAGCAAGAAAACGAGATTGAGCTCACTGGATCAAGATTGGGGTTAAACCCTAGTAGAGCATGGCTGTAGCTTTAGGACAGAATGCAGGAACTGATTTTTCTGAAAAGTGACAGTAATGAGAGTGTTAGATGGTTTAGGGACTTGGACTCCCTATGGGCCTGCCCTAGGCCCAACTGATTTGGGGCAGCCCCTTGAATTTAGGGCAGAATAATAATAAAGAAATTAGTGGGCCTTACATTCTCCCCAATAAAAAAATTTTTGACCTCAAAAATGAAAACTTACCAGGTAAACAAATGCGAATGTGATTTCCTCATATCCTCCTCTAACTCCCAAGTAGAGTCACCGGTCCTCTGTATCCTAGATGACTTTGACAAGATTGACTAGTTTTCCTTGACGTTCCTCTACTCGGCTATCTTCCAAAGCCACTAATGGTACTTCCATAGTGAGATCCTCCCTAATCTGCACATGCTCGACCTCCAACACATGAGACGGATCAAACACATACTTCCTCAATTGTAAGACGTGGAATACCGGATGGAGGTTTGCCAACTAAGCAGGCAAAACAATTTCATAAGCTACCGGCCCAATTCTCCTCAAAATCTGGTAAGGAAGAAGGAAATTAGGAGAAATTTTCCTTGAGTAGAGAACCCTTCCCACACCAGTGGTTCGAGTCACCCTTAAGAACACATGATCTCCAACTACGAATTCCAAAGGTCCGCATAGGCCTTCTGCCTACTCTGAGAAGCCTGCATCCTGTCTCTCACCATCCTTACCTTCTTAGTAGTCTGATCTAATAACTCTGGTCTAACAAGCACTGCTTCCACATCTTGATATCAACAAAGAGGGGTCCTACACTTCCTTCCGTATAGAGCCTCACACGGTGCCATGCCGATGCTCGCATGGAAACTGTGTTGACATGAGAAGGCAAGGTGGTATGCTTCTTGAAGATTTGATGAAGATTGAATGAAACTCTTTTGAACTATCTTGAAACCATTACCATTGGAATGAAGTCTACATTGATGAAGGAAAGGAGATTTGATGATATCCATGTTGACCAAGGTTGGAACGTGTGCTCTCCATGTAGTTACATCATTAAGAATGTGCATTTGAAGTGTGTAATTCATTTTGTAGACCTTATAGCATTAATTAGATGTATTTGGTCTTAGGTGTGTCTTTTAATCTGTTGAATGGTTTTTCAACCGGTTAAAATGTCTCTTTTAATCTATTGAATGGTTTTTTAATAGGTTAAAAGGTTGGCTGCAATAGTCTTAAACTGCAACAAATTCAATCAGTTGATTTAGTTTTTAATCGAATGATTTCACTTAAGTCAAGTAAAATCAACCGATTGATTTGAAAATTAACCTGTTGAATGTCGTAACAGTTTGACTATAAAAGTTGTGATTTTCGAAAGAGAGGTCTGTTGATCAGTTTTGAACATGAAATTGCTCTGGAAACTTGTGGAAACTCTCTCCTTCATGATCATACAGTTTGTAGCAGTTGAAGATTGATCTTTGATCAATTCTTGAAGGTTTTGGCTTGGTTTGAAGCTTAGAGAAAGTGGTTTGGGGTAGGCTGGGTTATGCTACCACTGAGATTTGATCTTTCTCAAGCTTTATGTGTGTGCCTGATGGTTTTCCAAGTCTGCAAGAGGGTTCTTGTTGTGCTGGTGTGATTCTTGTGTGATTCAAGAGTCTTTTGTAGTATTTTTGCATATTTTGGAAGTGTAAGGGTGGATACACTAGTGCAGAATCGTGTTTTTACATCGCCTTATAGGCCTCGGTTATTGCAGAACCGAAGCCTATAAGGACGCGGTGGCATTTTTGAAATTTTTCGAACTCTTTTGCCTCGGGTCCCAATCCAACCGAAGCCTATAAGGGCTTTTATGCTTCGGTTATCACTCAATTGAGGCCTATAACATGTCAGAGTTCTCCAAATTTTCAAAATTGCCATCGACAGCAAAGGCTTTGGCCTCGTGTGGAATAGGACCGAGGCCTATTCCACTTTATGTCTCGGTTATTAATTGAACCGAGGCCATATCCCTTATTTAGGGTTCCAAATTTGAGAATCCAACACTGTTTATCTTCATCCCAAACTCGAAGCTATTGTCCCTCTCTGCGCGAACTCGACCACACTCCATCGCACCATTGCGCCACCGTCCACCACAGCCACCACTGTTCTTTGACGAAGGTTGTCACTGCTCTGTGCCACTTTGTTGCGACGTTGTGGGTTCATTCCAGCAAGTTCGTGTTCGTGGCGGAGAAGAATGAGGTCTTACGCAGTTCAGGGGTTGTTGCCGCAATGGTCTGATGTGGTTGCTTTGATGAAGGTTCGAAGGTGCTGCTGTGGAGGAACTCTGGTTCGTTCCAGCGCCTCACTCGTGCTTTGGGGTTTCATATTGGTGGCAGATGACTCGCATTCTTTTGTTAGGCGCGATCTGGATTGCTTTTCCGTTGAAGATGGAGGCAGCGTAGTGATCTCTCACGATTAGGGTTTCAAACGGTGGTGAGGTTTGTTGCGGTGGAGTTCGTGGCGAAATGGTGGTGAGGTTCATTTGCGGCGAACGGTGGTGAGGTTCGCTACGGTGAATCTCTAAAAATTTAGAGACTCTATGGCCTCGGTTTCTAGGATAACCAAAGCATAAACGTGGATCTATGGCTTCGGGTCACACCCGAGGCCAAAAACCTTCACCTTTTGGCCTCGCCCCAATATGCTTCAGTTCGGAACCGGTGCAGAACATAAAAAACAACCGTTGCCAAAAGCCCTTCCTACACTGGTGATACTTTGTAAATCTTTTGAAATAGTGCAAAGTCAAGCTCAGGTTACCTTGACAAACTGGATGTAGCTTAGGTTTGAGTGAACTAGTATAAAAATCTTGTGGTGTCCTCTCTTCTCTAACCTTTCTCTCTTGCATTTTCATTTTAAATTTTAAAGAACTTGTGCTTTAATAATCGTTTTCATGTTCTTGCATGTTTCCATACCATCTGCAACATTGAGCATGTTTACGTAATGATTTGGAACCTATCTTGATCAATCTTGTGCATTGTTTCTGGTTTAAAACTCAAATATGCATTTCTACATTTTTCCCAGTATTTTAGTCGACTGTTTTCCTATTTCAATCGGTTGATTATACCATAACAAAATTTGTTTAGTAAAATCAATCGATTAACTCTGTTTTGGATTGATTGAAAGTGTATAGTTCAGTACTTTTTGCATCCTAACTTCTAATTGATTCAATTAAAGGTGGTTTTTAGCTTTCAAAGATAGCCTAAATTTTTAACTATGCAATTCAACCCCCTTCTTTGCATTAATTTATCTCTTTTATGTTTATTTATAATATTAAATAGATTGATAAAATACATAAATAAGATAAATATACAAATAAATTTGATATATAGAAGAAATACATAGAAAGATAGAAAGTGGACTACTACAATTGTTTTGTATAGAAATAAGAAAATCTAATATTATAAACTTTTATTGTATAATATTTTAAATTTAATATATATATATATATATATATATAATATTTTTTATAAATATTTGATATATAAAAGAATTATATAAAATATAGAAAATGAACTCACGTAAGGAAATATA
>Ga0214545_1012873_pt1 | contig 10678 bp, 9 predicted proteins | sample CNSS4metaG_FD_160064 | JGI IMG/M metagenome (GOLD analysis project Ga0214545, IMG submission 160064) | Root nodule microbial communities from cowpea collected in UCLA plant growth center, Los Angeles, California, USA - CNSS4 | ecosystem: Host-associated > Plants > Roots > Nodule | place: USA...
AGTACACAAGTCCACTTGAAATCGCGCTAGTATGTGGATCGGTTCAAGATCGGCCCATAAATAGCTTGCTCATGTACCGGTCCAGATTGCATATAGACCCAGCTCACAGATTGGTCGTCTGCTGGCTCAACATCAAAGTCGGTATCAAATCAGTCCGAGACAGGATGACCGTGTGACCAATCTGGCCCAGATCAACACAATGAATGGCATTAGCTAGGTCAGGCGAAAACTGGTCGCCAGGGCGTACACTAACCCTCCGACCTCGAGCACCTTTTTAGACAATGGAGCGAAGAGGTCGTTCAGACTTCCTGGCGCGTGTCTGGAGTAGCGTGCGGTGCGTGGCTAATGGGCTTGTGCCACGTGGGGCCGACCTTCTGACTGGATTTCCTTTGTATTGGACCCAAAGTCCTAGCAACCTAGGAGCTCGACAATTAGCCGACCTCACCCCTTCCGAGAGGGAATATTGCCTCAGGTTGGGGGAACTAGGGGTGACTTTTGATACTAAACAACTGATTCTCTTGGAGTTCCAGCCAGTCAACCTCAAACTTCAGATTGGTAAATGCATAATATTTAGACTTTCAAGGAAATTACTTTTGATATATTCTAACCTTGTGTTTATTTTTGTAGAGGCGCGAATGGGGATGACCAAGCAAGACCTGACTCGTCGTTTGAGGTGTATGAAGGCTATCTACCATGATCCTCCCACTCCGGAGGTAGTGCTTTCCGATGAAGAGGAGACCTTGTCTAGACCGAGTTTTAAAGCGGCGGCGTCTAGTGGGGATTTCACGGACTCCAAGTGAGGATGCAGTCACAGCTTCTGTTAAGTTAGAGCATACGATGTCTTCCAAGGGAACAATGCCTGTTGAAGGTTCAAGCAACGTTTGTCACAGCTTCTGAGACTCGAATTTTAATAACACTTTCGAGGGGGATTTGCAAGGTTTGTTGAACCAGGAAACTTCCTCCCTTCAAGAAGATGCTCACGCATTTCTTCACAAGGCTGGTGTATCGATAACTACTCTTTGCGGCAAGATGAACCGCTTAAGTGTGGTCGATGATCAGCAAGGAGATGTCTCTTATTCGGTCTGATTTGACATTGGCAAAGGAGGAGGTAACTCGACTTGTGGTTGAGGTGGAGAGGCTTCAAGCGTTTAAGCAGAAGTTGGAGGAAAGCGGCAAGCAGGTGGCTGACTTGGAAGCGACTATACGTCAGATGGAAGAGGAAGTTGCTGAGAAGGAGCGATCTTGGAGAGCTTTGGAGGAGAGGCTTGCAAACGAGGCCACTTCTACTTATGGTCTTGGTTTTGAGGCTGCTTTGGAGCAGGTGCAACTCTTGTGCCCCTCTGCTGATGTGTTTGGTGCTGATGTTGGCAAAGTCGTCATTGATGGGCAGATAGTTGAGGACTGACGTCCTGTGGCTTCTTATTTTGTGTGTGATTTCCTTGTTTTGCGAATATCTTCAAGGGACTTGTATCTATTTTGGTGTTACTTGAACCTTTGGGCATCTTTGTGGAAGTGCACTTTTGCTTCCTTCGTAGCACTTTGAACTTTATGAATTATGTGAAATTGTGTTTACCGTTGTACCGCCTCGTGAAGTAATTCGATCTTTATTGGTGACTTATGCGAGATTTTTCAAGCTCGGCGGATGTTGCAGGTGTCCTGGGGTAGGTATCACCGATGATGTAACCCTCAACCGAGGACCTTATGAGTTGATGACCTTCCGAGTTGATGCAGGGAGGTTTCACTTAGCCCTCATTCTGATCTGCCTAACCCTCAGCCGAGGACCTTCTGAGGTGAGGTGGGAGGTTCACGTAACCCTCCGCCAAACATTCTGATTTGATTTGCTTAACCCTCAATCGAGGGCCTTCCGAGTTGATGACCTTCCACATTGATGTAGGGAGGTTTCACTTGGCCCTCATTCTGATCTGCCTAACCCTCAGCCTAGGGCCTTCTAAGGTGAGGTGGGAGGTTCACGTAACCTTCAGCCGAACATTCTGATTTGATTTGCTTAACCCTCAATCGAGGGCCTTCCGAGTTGATGCAGGAGGTTTCACTTGGCCCTCATTCTGATCTGCCTAACCCTCAGCTGAGGACCTTCTGAGGTGAGGTGGGAGGTTCACGTAACCCTCAACCGAACATTCTGATTTCATTTGCTTAACCCTCAGTTGAGGGCCTTCCGGGGTGGCACCTGGGTTGAGGACCTGATTTGAGGGGGGGTTTCGTCGAGTCACGGGTTTTTCCTGACCTTTAGCCGAGCTAAAGGGTTTGTTGATTGCGAGTTTTTCCCGACCTTTAGCCAAGCTAAAGGGTTTGTTCATTGCGGGTTTTTCCCGACCTTTAGCCGAGCAAAAGGGTTTGTCGATTGCGGGTTTTTCCCGACCTTTAGCCATGCTAAAGGATTTGTCGATTGCGGGTTTTGCCCGACCTTTAGCCGTGATAAAGGATTTGTCGATTGCGGGTTTTTTCCCGACCTTTAGCCGTGCTAAAAGATTTGTCGATTGCGGGTTTTGCCCGACCTTTAGCCGTACTAAAGGATTTGTCGATTGCGGGTTTTTTTCCGACCTTTAGCCGGGCTAAAGGATTTGTCGATTGCGGGTTTTTCCCGACCTTTAGCCGTGCTAAAGGATTTGTCGATTCCGGGTTTTTCCCCGACCTTTAGCCGGGCTAAAGGATTTGTCGATTGCGGGTTTTTCCCGACCTTTAGCCGTGCTAAAGGATTTTTCGATTGCGGGTTTTGCCCGACCTTTAGCCGTGCTAAAGGATTTGTCGATTGATACTTCTAGTAGGAACAAAAAAGATCATATTGGCATTTATCTGACCTCGTTAAAAAACCCTTATGTTGCTGTAAGAAAAAAAAAGTGTCGGGTTATTACATAATATTCAGAAAATCAACTGAAATAGAAATGAAGTACTGTTGTGTTGCAAGTGCGAGGAATCGCTGTTCTGTCTAGGGTTTCTAGCTTGTAGGCACCCCGTCCTAGTGTTTGCTTTATCCTGAAGGGCCTTGTCCATTTCGGGGAGAGCTTGTTTTCCAGTTGCAAGGGATGGGCTCTCCGTAGGACGAGGTCACCTTCTGTGAAGGCGCGTGGTTTGACCTTGGTCTTGTAACGACCTTCCACTTTTCTCTTTATGGCCTCACTGCTAACCTTGGCCCTTTCTCGAGCTTCTTCCAGTGTGTTTAGATTTGCACGGAGTCCCTCCTTGGAGGAAACGGTAGTAAAGTATTAGATTCTCCACGTCGGTTGCAGGATCTCTATGGGGAGTATTGCGTCTGTGCCATAACTAGGCCGAACAGAGTTTCTTGAGTTGATGATTGATGCGTTGTATGGTATGACAACAAGATTCCAGGTAATTCGTCTGCCCAATCTCCTTTTGCCGACGATATCTTTCTTTGGATTGCCCTTAGTATGATCTTGTTGGCCGTTTCTGCCTGTCCGTTTGTCTGGGGATGTTGTATTAAAGTGGAACTTGTTCAGCCATGATGGTAGCAGAGAATGGGCGTCCTTGGTCTTCCACATTGATTGGACGACGTCCAAGGTTACGCTCCTCTCGGTCTTGTGACCGGCGTAAGAAATCCCCATTGACACGTCTTAAGTTTCCTTGCTCTCGGAGTGTGTCTTATATCCTTTGGCTTACCTCTTCTGCTTCTCTACGTGCTGCAACATGTTCCTCTCGAGCTTCATTTGCTCGATTGTGGGCCTCGTCTGCCTTTTGGCGTATTTGCTCGTTTTCACATCATAATTCTATGATCTGTCGTAACAACTCGACGACAGTAGGCTCAGTAGACTCAGTGTTTGCGTGATTTTGCTGTTGTTCCTCCATCTTCAGAGGTTTTTCGTAAATGAACTTCTTTTAGGGTCTGGGAATCAGTTTTACCAGAGCCCCACGGTGGGCACCAATCTGTTCTGGTAAAAAGGGGAACTCGAGGTGCACACTGATCGCCACTCGGCCTCTTTGCCAAAAACTCGATAATATCTCTCTTTCTCTCTTTTTTTCTCTCCCAAAAAAAAATGTTTGTCCCCTCTTTAGGGTATGGTGTCTGCTTTATATCGATCCTTCCTCGTCCTCCATTCGGTTAGTGTGGTGGTGGCATGCTGTTGGGAATGCCAAAACGTATGGGAACGTGGTCATGTACCCCCTATCAAGAGGGAAAGTGGAGCGGTTTTGAAAATATCCCTTATAAGTCGGTCGTAGATCACCCAGTACACAAGTCCACTTGAAATCGCGCTAGTATGTGGATCGGTTCAAGATCGGCCCATAAATAGCTTGCTCATGTACCGGTCCAGATTGCATATAGACCCAGCTCACAGATTGGTCGTCTGCTGGCTTAACATCAAAGTCGGGACAGAGATGTGCATTCCATCCCTACCCCTAATTGAAAAAGTTGGATATTTTCTGTACCCATACCCAGTCAATGCGGAGATTCCCGTCAAAATAGGGATGGATTCGGACAATACCCACGGGACAAGTCTATTTGTCATCCCTAATTAAGAGAAAACAGATCAAAGATAACAACACCTCTGACCCTCCATATAACAACCTCCCTACATTAAATTAATAAAAACACACAATAGGGAGAACATATCTCCATGTAGGTTACAAATAAGCAGTAGATTCAGCTAGACCCAGACCAAAACAAACAATTCATCATCAACTTACCCTAGATTGCTTGTTCCGTCATTGTCAGTCCATATAACAGAAGCACAATGATAAATGAAGTCGAGCTTGTACCCTGCATAGGAAATATACTTAAATGAGTCAACTCAAAAAGCATGACACGATTAGAGTCCCTAGTCTGGAAAACAATTCAATTAGTATGTTTAAGACTCTGCAAATGAGAGACCGAGCATTATAGGTCCATTATAAGGCCTGGTTGAACCTTCATTCTTCAACACACTACTAACGCTAAAATCAAAGAAAGCAGCCTGATTAATGTTGGTATTACCTATAGGTTGATTCATATAAGACTTATCAGAAGCCCTCACTTTAACTATACATAACATCGTTTGAATTGTATTAGGTCGGAGAAATTTTAATCAACATAAGCATACTTTTCCATGTTTTTCAGTTGATTCAAAATTTCTTTCTTTCCAAGATTCATCACCACAGCAGTTCTTAAACTTGCAAATCATATCGAGTGTCGGAAATGTTCAAGGAAAGATGTACGAGAACTACTACACGTGTATACGTTGTCTACATGTTAGTCTATTGCAAGTACAAAATCACAAAAACATTGGATATGATGGACATTCTGGAGCCAGGTAATGTTCCATCTCCAACGTTTATGCCAACCTTTGCTTCTTGGATGCATGTTCTGGGTCTGCATTTATATTTTCTTCATATTTCCGCTTCCCAGACTTCTCTGTTTTTTTTTTTCTGCAGATCGCCCTTTTTTTATACAAGTGAGAACAAACATGGTTTCAAATGCACCCAATTTTTAATAAGCACATCAAACATAGTATTCTCCAATTTTTAATTGTATATCAATCTGATATGTCACTAAATTACAAAAGACGCCTTAGAATTTATTTCATTAATTAACAAGCAAAATACCAGAAGAATAGTGTGTCAAAAACTTGGATATATATACAGACAAAAGGTGAGCATATCAATTCCCAAAGATAATGCTAGAGATAGAATCATATTTACAATGTCTATTAACTTCGTTGAAACAAGCACAAATAAGGTAGAAGATGCTTCCTCATAATATCAGCCACAGATAAAATATTAGGTTCTCAGCTTTAACAATTTAATAACAATTAGGAGAAAATAGATTAAGCACAAAGCCAAAAATAGCATGTGGATCAGTAGGGTCCTACTAAGGTAAATGAGTTCTTGAGAACCATTAAAATGTAAGTAGTCTCACCTTGTGGGCTGTTGTTTGCTGGGCTGTTGTTTCTTCCATTCACATTTTTTCCTAGATAAAGGTATGAAGAGTCAACGAAGGAAATTATCAACTAAAAATTATCAAATAAGTTACATACTTCTTCAATTTTGGGAGGAATCTATCCCAGTTTTCATGGGCAAGATCTGGATTTTTTTCAAGTTCTCTCTTCATCATGAGAATCTGACCAAGTGGAGAGAAGAGATAAGATATTTTCTTCTATACAGGAAATCTATATCTTAAAAATTAGCTTAAAATACATATCAATTAACCTTAATGTTGAATACATGATGCACTTTTGTTGGGAAAGCAAGATAAAGGCTCTGTTAAAGACATAACCAATCTCCTAAGAAATAGCAAGAGAGAGAAAATGGAATTGGATATTTTGATCTCCTTTATTCATTCAACCAAAACGTTTATATAACAAACCCTCAACAAAAAACAAGCACCCAAACCCCTTTAACAAAAGGACAAAAGATTATTTCTAACAAAACAAATTCAGAATTCCATTCTAATGGACATATAGTCCCCAATCGTTCGACCTTTTCGACACTCTCTTAGGCCTAAAATCAGCTACCCTTTTCTCATTTTCGTGGGCTTGGGGTGAAACTTAAACCTCTTCATCAGGCCCAATTGTTGGAGGCACAACAATATTGCCCTCATTGAAAAGGACCTTGTCCTCAAGGTCAAATAATTGTTTTAGGAACTCATAACCTGCCAATTGAACACTTCTCAAGCTTTAGGAAAAAACCGTGGAGGTTCAAAATCTCAAAAACCAAACGCAAATCCCCTAAATGAGTCTCCAGATCAGGACTGAATACCAAGATGTCAGCAAAGAAAACGATGACCTTTTTTCGCAATAAGGGCTTGAAAATTTCATTCATGGTAGCCTGAAAGGTAGAAGGTGCATTACAAAGGCCAAACGACATGACCTTGTATTCAAAATGCCCTGAATGGGTACGAAAAGTTGTCTTGAACTCATCAGCAGGTTGGAGGCGTATTTGATGGAAACCAGAAGCAAGATCCAATTTAGAGAAATATCTAGCAGTACCCAACTCATCCAAAAGCTCTTCAATTGTGGGGAGTGGAAAACGATCTTTAACTATAATTGTGTTTAAAGTGCGATAATCTATACACATCCGCGATCCTCCATCTTTCTTTTTCAACAATAACACTGGAGAGGAGAAAGGACTCGTACTAGGTTGGATCCACCCATTAGCAAGGAGTTTCTCCACTTGCCGTTCAATCTACAATTTCTGGACATAAGGGTAGCGGTAGGGTTTTACGTTCACTGGTGCCATTGTAGAGAGAAGTGGAATAGAATGGTCAAATGGGCATTGAGGAGGGAGTGAGGTTGGTTCAGTGAAAAGGTGAGAACTCACGAAGCAGAATTTGGATCCTCTCATCATCATGCTCCAATTGCACGTGAGGTTGGGCCAACTCTAATGGCTTTACTTGTAAAGAATATAATTGAGTCGCTCCTCCCGTTTGGACCAACTGTTGTAATTGGGTCAATGATAAAGAAATCTTATCATTTTCCATAGTACCCTTAAGCTCTACAAGCTTATTGTGATGTATAAATTTCATCGTTAACTTTTGATAATCCATTAACACAGGCCCAAGTTGCTTCAACCATTGGGCTCCCAAAACAATATCAGACCCACCCATGTTAAGAACAAACAGATCCAAAACAAAATGATGTCCTTGAATGACAATTTGAACCCCTTGGCAAACCTTCGAACAAGGAAACTCTTCCCCGCTTCCAACTAAGACCTTCAATGACGACGTTGGACCCTATATTAAGCCCAAATAGGTGGCAACCTTTGTTTGAATGAAATTGTGTGTACTGCCTCCATCTACTAAGACACTAACAAACTTCTTATTGATGTGGCCCAAAACTCAAATTGTGTCTGTCACCCCCAAGCCTGATAAGGCATTAAGGCTGAGTTGGGCCTCATGGGTCAAGTCCACCCTACTTGGATCCCTAACACTAGGATTAGGGTTGGGTGGGACCAAGCTGGAATAAAGGAGTCCAACAGAAGCATCCTCACCAGGTTCATCATCTTCAGCAACAAGAAGGAGAAAACGAGTTCGACAACAATGATTCCTTGAGTATCGTTGGTCACAATTAAAACAAAGACCTTATTCTCTTTTCTCAACCATCTCTGCTTCTGTTAATTGCTTAAAACGAGTACGCGGTGGTGGTGCCGACAATAAGGGTGGCAATGATTGTGACGAAGCTGTGGTGGAAGGAGTAGGGTTTTGGATTGAAGGGGGCTGATGATTTGACGATGGTCGAGGCGCCATGGTAGACGACCATTGAGAAAGGGCGGTGGCAAGCCTTCCACACGGTTAGCCAAGGATTCAAACTCATGAAGATAAGTACTAACATCAGACGTCTGAGAGAGCTTGAACAACTTACCCTTATGATCGTCATACACAGTGGGAGCAAAACGAGTTTCTAAGGCAGGCACGAACTGGTCCCACGAGATTAATTGGTTATTCTCGTACATCCATTGATACCATGCCAAGGCAAGGCCATCAAGATAAAAAGAGGCGACCGTGATGCGTTCCTCCATTGGAGTTAGGTGATACTCAAAGAACTGTGTGATTTTAAAGAGCCACCCATGGGGGTCATGCCCTTCGAAACGAGGAATATCGAGCTGGAGTCGATAACGTTGAACCGTGACCATGGGATTTCGCGGGCCAGGGCTTGGTGGTGGAGATGAAGAACGATTTTCCAGGGTTGTAAGGCGCACACAAACCTCTTTCAAACGATGTAATACCTCATCGAAACGATCCGGTGGATTGTTTGCTCTGGAACAGAGTCCTTCAGCCATGAATGGATCTCTCAATGAAAGCACAAAAAATGTTGGGAAAACAAGATAAAGGCTCTGTTAAAGGCAGAACCAACCTCTTAAGAAATAACAAGAGAGAGAAAATGGAATTGGATATTCTGATCTCCTTCATTCATTCAACCAAAACGTTAATATAACAAACCCTCAACAGAAAACAAGCACCCAAACCCCTTTAGCAAAAGGACAAAAGATTATTTCTAACAAAACAAATTCAAAATTCCATTCTAATGGACATAGAGTCCCCAATCGTTCGGCCTTTTCGACACTCTCTTAGGCCTAGAATCAACTACCCTTTTCTCATTTTCGTGGGCTTGGGTTGAAACTTGAACCTCGTCATCAGGCCCAATTGTTGGAGGCACAACAACTTTCTTATCCACCATCCATTTTTCGATCACCCTTCTGATCTATTTCAACCCTTTAAAAGGACCCATAGCAGCAACTATGCATAATTGTGGAATTGCAAGAAAAATAGATAGAAATTCGCAGACTCATACCATAATATAAGTAATTTCACATTCTAAACAAAAAAAAAATTACATGGTGAAGAAGGTAGCATTTTGTTACTATTCCAAGAGCCTGCAAAAGAAATATTACAGTTGGAAAAAAATGAGTTACAAAGTTGAAGCATCTATTGATAGTAGTATGCAGTATATTATGCATTAAAATAATAGGGTATACCCTAGATCCAATTGACGACTATGTATCTGATTCGAACAAATACTCCCCCATTAAAAAAGATCATGTGTCAAAAAGCAACTAGCAGACATTTAACAGAATTTCCAGTATGCACTCCAGGTAAAGATGCCCTTAAGAGGTATATTAAATTAGGGGTTACAAAAATAACTCTCATGTGTTCATTTTTAGCCAAGACACATTAAAGTATAACCCACGCACCTCACCCAAAGAAATGTTACTGCATATACCCAGACTCCATGCAGCCTCAAGGCAATCCATTATGATAACCACCCTAGATCATTTTCACAGCTTCAGGCTAGAACAGATAGAGTATTTTTTATTTTCTGTTTAAGCTTAGAACTAACTACATTGACAAAGAAGATCAAACAAGAACACCAAAACATAAACACATCCTACAAAACAAGCCAGGCAATCTTCAATAAAGTGTCTAGTTGCAATGTTGATGTTTATACAAGAAGATCTAACATGTATGAATTTAAGATAAGTTAGTCCTGCTTAATTTTTATGCCAAAACAGCTTTCTATCAGCTTAAGATTATTTCTGCAGCAACTTGAACAACAAATAAGTTAAATCCAAAAACAAACCAACAAAACCTGTACCATTGATATAATTTAAAGAAGCCATTTAAAAAAAAATGTATAGTTTTCTTTGAACAGTATCACGAAAAATAACGAGAAACTTCAACCACCAATCAACTAGATACTGCGGTACGATTTATAAATTATAAGGAAAAAGTCTTTTTTTTCTTTTTTTGGTTGCTATCCCTTTCCCACTACCTTGTGAACATGGAAAGTAACACCCCATCACAGTAACACTCGTTGCTGCAAAAATCACATCTTAACAAACTTAATAAATAACATACCTTTAATGTGACACCATTAGGACCCAAAAGATGGCGGAGCCTAATAATAAATCGCCTCTGTAGTTAAAATAGAGAAATTACATGAGACTCAATCCAAACACAGCACTGATATTGAATATTCAACTATAATCAATAAACATTCACAAAAAACACCAGAAATTACCTTATTGGGAACCATGCGATATATGTTGATGATATTACATTGCATATCATCTTCCAGTATTGTTAAGGCCTGAAAACAACAAAGAAGCATTAACATAAGTGACATTTAAAAAAAAAGAAGAGAAACACATGCATATATATATATATATATATATATATATATATATATATATATATATATATATATATATATATATATATATATTTATATATATATAA
>Ga0214545_1012874_pt1 | contig 10675 bp, 4 predicted proteins | sample CNSS4metaG_FD_160064 | JGI IMG/M metagenome (GOLD analysis project Ga0214545, IMG submission 160064) | Root nodule microbial communities from cowpea collected in UCLA plant growth center, Los Angeles, California, USA - CNSS4 | ecosystem: Host-associated > Plants > Roots > Nodule | place: USA...
TGAGAGAATATCCTAGAAATATTGCCTCATCAGCTTTAGAATCAAATTTTCCTAAATTTTCTTTTCCATTATTTAAAACAAAACATGTGCATCCAAAAATTTTAAGATGGGCAACATTTGGCTTTCTACCTTTAAATAATTCATAAGGAGTAATTTTTAAAATAGGTCTAATAAGCATTCTATTTAAAACATAACATGCAGTACTCACAGCATCAACCCAAAAATACTTAGGAACATTATGTTTATTTAGCATTGTTCTAGCTAGTTCCTCTAAGGACCTATTTTTCCTTTCTACAACTCCATTTTGTTGAGGTGTCCTAGGTGCGGAGAAGTTATGCAAAATTCCATTTTCATCACAAAAATTTTCAAATGACTCATTTTGAAATTCCCTACCATGATCACTTCTTATAGTCTTAATTTTCAAATCTTTTTCATTTTGAACTAATTTTGCAAATTTTTTAAATGCTTTAAAGGCTTCACTTTTTAAAGTAAGAAAGAATGTCCAAGTAAACCTAGAGTAGTCATCCACAATAACAAGAGCATAATAATTTCCTCCATAACTCTTAATCCTAGAGGGACCAAATAAATCCATATGCAAAAGCTCTAATGGCTTTGAAGTAGATAAAATATTTTTTGAATGAAAGGATGATCTTACTTGTTTTCCTTTTTGACAAGCAGCACATATTTTATCTTTTTCAAATTTTATTTTTGGTAAACCAATTACTAAATCTATAGAAATCGACTTATTCAATTGCTTCATGTGAATATGAGCAGCCCTTTTATGCCATAACCAAGGATTTTCTTCTTTTGTAACAAGACATGTTATATTACTAGATGATGCATAATCAAGATCAATTAAATAGATATTGTTGTGTCTCATAACTTTCAGAGCAATTTCCTTAGAATTCTTTTGGTGGATAGTGCAGTAATCACTTTCAAAGATAACTTTGAGACCTTTGTCGCATAGCTGACTAATACTGAGGAGATTGTGCTTCAGTCCTTCTACAAGTAGCACATCCTTGATCTCCAAGGTATCCCCTCCACCAACATCTCCAATTCCAATTATTTTCCCTTTGTTGTTATCTCCATATGTAACAAATCCTTGATCCTTTATTTTGAGATTCTTGATCTTCCTTTTATCACCCGTCATGTGTCTTGAGCATCCATTGTCAAGATACCACATTGATTTTTTGGCTTTGGAAGTTAACTACAAAATAAGGAAAATAATTTCTTTAGAGAGATATACTAATTATCTAACAATAGGCATCGAAGTATATTTCCCATTTGGAACATCATAATGTTTAATATTGCATTTATTTGATGTATGCCCTTTTTTCATGCAATAAAAACAAGTATCTAAACAAGTATTTTTATAGTGAGCAATTCCTTTTTCTACCCACACTCTGCGAGTCCTTTTAATTTTATTTTTAGGAACATATTTATTTCTACTTAGATTCTTTTTCTCAAAAACATGTTTTTCAAAAGATTTATTTTCTAAAGCATCTTTAAGTTGTTTTTCTAAAATCATTAAATCAAACATATAGCTTTTGCAAGATGCACATTCAACTATCTTAATTTCTCTATTTTCCAAACTAGAGATTTTATTTTTTTAAACATTTTCTTCTTCAAGAGATTTTTCAAGATTGTCTTGTAACTTTAAAATCACTTTTTAATTTTTTGTGTGCAATATCTAGTTTACTGGATTTAGCAAGCAATTCTTGAAAAGCATAGTAAAGAGAATCATAATCATTTTCATTGTTAGAGGATTTTACCTCATTGTCAGAGTGATCATTATTGGCCATTAAGCAAAAGTTTGCTTCTTCCTCATCGGATCCTTCAGAGTTGGATGAACTTGAAGCATTATCTTCCCACGCTATGTATGCCTTTTTCTTATGATATTTCTTGCTTTTCTTTTCATCACTCCTTTCTGAATTTGGGCAGTCTGCTTTTACATGACCAGTTTCTCCACATCCCTAGCATTTAAAGTTTGAGGAGCTTCCTTGATTCTCCTTCTTATTACTCTTGAATTGATTTCTTCCTTCGGACTTCATGAACTTTGTGAACTTCTTTATCATGAGACTAAGATTCTCATCATCATTAGAATCTTCTTCCTCTTTTTTCTTCTTGCCTTTGACAACCTCAGTTTTGAATGCAATATTCTTCTTTCTTCCTTGATCTTCTTCATCATTCAATCTTCCTAGTTCAAGCTCGTGCTCTCTCAGTTTTCCAAACAGTGCCGCCATGGTCATTGTTGCAAGATTTTGTGACTCCGTGATAGTCGTCACCTTTGGTTGCCAAGTCCTATTTAAAGATTTAAGAATTTTTATGTTAAGTTCATCAGTATCAAAAGTTTTACCTAGTCCACTGAGATGGTTGACAATGTGTGTGAATCGCTTCTGCACATCGTAGATGGTTTCTCCCTACTGCATCCAAAACATTTCATATTCTTGTATCAAGGAGTTCTTTCTAGCCCGTTTGAGATCGTTAGTTCCTTCATGAGTCACTCGAAGGATTTCCCACATCTCGCGTGCACTGGTGTAGACAGAAATTTTGTAGAACTCATCAAGAGTTAGAGCAGATGATATAATGTTTATGGCTTTAACATCATACTAAGCTCGCCTATTTTCATCAGCAATTCATTGAGCAAAAGGCTTTGGTTCCTGCACTTCATTAACAATGTTAACAGGAACAAATGGTCCATTCAAAATAGCATCCCAAATACCCCTATCAACTGATTATAAAATATTTGCATTCTGACTTTCTAGAAAGGATAGTTTTCACTAGTGAAAAGTGGAGGTCTATTGATAGATGCACCTTCAGCAAAAGTTTGGTTTGACCCTACCATTTTCGAAGAATTTGAATAACTATCAAAGCACGCTCTAATACTAATTGTTGGTATCGCGCAGCAGAATGACTAAACAATGGTCAAAAACCAAGAGGGGGGTGAATTGGATTTTTAAAAGTCTTGACAGGTTTTAAAAATTTTCTCAAAATTTAATTGATTAACTTAATATAACAGTTACTTTAAAAGAAAGTGCAGATAAATAAAACGTTTGAGGGAAGAAGATGCACATTGATATTTATACTTGTTCAGATCAAAAGACCCTATGTCCAGTTATTAATCTCTTAAACAAAGAGATTAACTCAATCACAATAATAAACAAATTACAACAGATTATATAAGAGTAAGGATTAGAAAACACCTCTCTTGAACAACCACAAGAGATGAAGAAAACTCCCCTTGAATCACACAAAGGATGACCAGCTTTCCTAGCAACAGCATAACACTCAATCTTCTAAGAACTCACTTAGAAAAAGTTATCACTCACTCACACTAGGTTTTTCAAAGCTTTCTTTAAGAATCTCACAGAGCAACACTTTGTAGTCACAACACAAGAACTCTGAATGTTAAAAAGGTATTTTCGAAGTTGAATTGCAGTTCCTTAAATAGGGTTTTCGAAAATTAGGTTAAAAACTGAAATGTCATGTTCCAACTGCCAAGGATAATCGATTATCACTAACAATAATCGATTATTTCAGTAGGTTTCCTTAAAAACAAATTTTGAACAGGATAATCGATTATTTCAGGAAATAATCGATTATTCCAGTAGGATTTCAAAAATTAGGTTAAAAACTGCAACTTCATGTTCCAACTGCCAAGGATAATCGATTATCAATAGTGATAATCGATAATTCCAGTAGGCTTTCGAAAAATACAAGTTTTGCACAGATAATCGATTATCAATAGTGATAGTCGATTATTCCAGTAGGTTTTCGAAAAATAAGAGACCTTTAGAGAGACAAATGAAATGCTGTTGATTCTAAGTTTAATTAAACTATTCTACAATACACTTATTTTATTTTACAAGGTAACATTTAAACATTTTGTCTTCATTCTTGCTTGATCAACATTCATTTCTTGATCATCACTCAAAATTAATGGCCTTCCTTTTTTTTGCCACCAATCATAATTGAATAGAATTTACAAGATGTGTAGACTTGGATACTTGGAATTAGAAAAAAATTATTTTCAAAAGTACATATTTACTGTTTTTTCCAAAGTATTAGGTACAAAACATGGAGTAATTATACAAACACAATGTTACTTTTTTTTTCATAAATATAATGAATGAGTGGTTAACTACCTTGTATACATTATAATAAATTTTTTAAATTTTACAAGGTCATAATTGAATGGTATTTACAAAATATTTAGGCTTAAACTCTTGCAATTTGAAAAAAATTATTTATAAAATTTATATTTACTATTTTTTCCAAAGTATTAGGTATCAAACAAAAAGTAATTATGTGACAAACACAATTTTACTTTTTCCATAATAAATGAGTTATTACCTTGTATATGTAAGAAGAACTTTTACAAGCTCATACTGAATGATATTTACAAAATATGTTTGGATTCTTGCAATTGGGAAAATATTAATTTAAAAAAATACATATTTACTTTTTTTTTTCAAATTAGTAGGTACCAAAAATAAAGTAATTAAGTGGCAAACACGATGTTACTTTTTTTCACAATTATAATAAATGGGTGGTTAACTACCTTGTCTCCGTTATGAAAGATTTTTACAAGCTCACAATTGAATGTTATTTACAAAATATGTACGCTTGAACTCTTGCAATTTCAGAAAAAATTAATTTATAAAATTTATATTTGCTATTTTTTTCCAAAGTATTAGGTACTAAACATAAAGTAATTAAGTGGCAAACACAATGTTACTTTTGTCACAATTATAATAAATGAGCGGTTAACTACCTTGTTTATAATATTCAAAATTTTTACAAGCTCACAATTAAATAGAATTTACAAGATGTGTAGGCTTGAATACTTGGAATTAGAAACAAAAAATTCAACAATATATATTTACTATTTTTTTAAAAGTATTAGGTACCAAACATAGAGTAATTATATGGCAAACACAATATTACTTTTTTCACAATTATAATTAATGAGTGGTTAACTACCTTGTATACGTTATGATGAATTTTTAGATTTTTACAAGCTCATAATTGAATGTTATTTACAAAATATGTGGGCTTGAACTCTTGCAACTTGGAAAAAAAAATTAAAAATATATATTTACTATTTTTTCCAAAGTATTAGGTATTAAACTTAGAGTAATTATGTGACAAACCTTGCATTACTTTATTCATAATTATAATAAATGAGCGATTAACTACGTTGTATACATCATGAAGAATTTTTACAAACTCACACTCACAATTGAATGGTATTTACAAGATGTGTAGGCTTTGAATCTTTGCAATTCAAAAAAAATTTAATTTAAAAAATATATATGTACATTTTTTCCCAAAGTATTAAGTACCAAACATAGAGTAATTATTTTCAATTTTAAAATTTACAAACATTTTATAGTCAAAGATAAAAAGGAAATAAATTACTATACTATATCAAATTTTCCACAATGAACATCAACGTCTACGAGTATAAAGATCAAAGTACAGAAGCAAAGGTTCCTTGTGAGCGTTGTCTTCATCCATAACTTATTCATAGATATGTTACTCTTTAAATTGTTGTAGTTCTTCTTACAATGTAAATAAGGCTAATCATATAACGATGTCCTAAACCCTTGCAATAACAAGAAAATGTAACCATACATAAGTGTTTTTCTACTTACATTATGTTTTTCAACTATAAAAGTTACATCAATTTAATAGGATGCAATCACATAATGCAATCATATAATCCTTTCTTACCTTGTCTTCTTTTCCTACTTTGGCCGTCTCTTGCTGTTGTTGTCCCATAGAAGTGCTTCACACCTACAATCCACCTATGCTTGATACATAAATACTGTAAGATCCGTGAAAATTAATTAATTAAATAAATAAATAATTAATAAATGCGGGTAGTGGAAGGCTTTATACCATTTAATAGTAATTGTATGATGTGGAAAAGTATTAGCTCAAGTGGTTGAGAGTACTTAATTGTGTGAAAGTACTTGAGTTCAAGTCATATGTATGCCAATTATGTGTTATTTAATTTGTTATTATTTTTAAATATATGTTGATCATGTTGAGGGATAGTTAAGCATTGATTTGACATTGGCATGGTTGTGGGTTCAAGTCTTGGAGGACCTGAATTAAACTTTATTTTTGTTAAAATTACTTTTGGCTTGAATGTGAAAAGTTGAAGGAAACCCTAGATGAATGGGCCACCTAGAGGTGGCTGAAAAACAATCCATAATTCAACCATGAATTGCAATAAACACCAACATTTAAACCATTTTCGTTTTTATGCCATTAACCCACATTAAGACCCAATTAAAAGGCCAATTAGAGGTAAGAGAAAAGGTTTTGGTGATTGCCATTAGAGAGGACATTGTGAGGAACGAAGTTCAATGAGAAAAGTGTGCTACTGGTGTGAAAGAAAGGCTGTTTTGAGAAGGAATCAAAGGAAGGGCCATTGGTGTTCAAGGGGAAGACCCATAATTCACACTCTAAGCAAAAGAATTCCAGGTTAGGGGAGCTGGACTCCGTTCTTTTTACTTGTGTAGTTAATATTGCATGAATAATTGGATAATTGGATAATTGAATGCATGTGTCTGGATAAAACTGTGCAAATTCACATTTCCGGAAAATTTCTAGAAACTGCCTAGTGGGTGATGAATTTCTGCCAGGCGACTCAACCTCGTTATGCTAATTTTGGGTTCCAAAGATGGAACCGCCTAATGGCACGAATTGGCCCGCCAGGCGACGCTTGTTATTGAACCCAATTCTGGGTTTTCTAATGAAGGGCCTGGCGGTAATGAGCGATCTGTTAGGTGACGTGAGCCATTTGGGCTCAATTTTTATGTTTTCTAGGTTCTGGGTATAATCTAATCGGGGGGAATGTTGTTTAGATTATTAATTGATTGAATGGGAGCGAATGATTACGCAATTATATGGTAATTAATGCGAGGAAAAATTGAATGGAATTGGACATGAACATGGTTTAGGGTTCGGGAATTTAGGATTTTGTTAGGAAATCAATCTTAGAGGGAATTGATTGGAGAGTGAATTATTGTATGAGATGTATCGTCTAAGTCCCTTTAAACGCACAATATTGACGAAATGGCCAAAGGAGGGGAAAGATGAGCTTCAAACTGCAAGGTGCTGGAAACTCTAGAAAATTCCCAGAATCCGTGTGCGTCGCCTAGCGGTACTATGGTCACCGCCAGGCGCTATACTAGAACAAAGTGGTTTTTTTGCACTTTGGCGGATAGTGGTGGTTGGGAAACTGATAAGGATCTTGTGAAGTATAAGTTTTGGAGCTGAGGGGTGGTTGTTATAGGGTTTGGACTAAGTGTGAACACTTGGGGTAGAAGTTACTAATGTCTAATTCTGATAAATTGGGGATTGAGAACTTTGAGTAATGATGAAGAGTAACTTTATAAGATTAGTTAGATGATAAATAGGTAAATCATTGTAAAGTACTGGTGATGCGAGAAGTAAGGGTTATAAATACAGTATATCTTATAGATTTGTTGGATATGCTTTAAATTGTAAGCTATAGAGTGTGCCAAGTCCGATATAAATGAGATTATCACTACAAAAAAATAGCTATTACCGACGGTCTAGATCCGTCGATATCAACACAAATCCGTCGGTAATCTAAATTTTTCGACGAATTTCTGACAAACCAAAATTCGTCGGTAAAAGGGGCGTACCTAATATTTACCGATGGATAACGCCCTTCGGTAATTACCGACGGCCTTATCCGTCGGTAGTTTCCGAGGGCCCGCATCCATCGGTAATTACTGATGGGTAGTATCCGTCGAAAACTTCATGAGTTTGGCGGACCATTTTCCGACGGATTTGGCGACGGAATGATCAGTCGGTAATTTCATTGGCATTTTAAAGTGCATTTTGTTTTCTCACAACACACAAAATTTATCAAAACTACAACTTCACAAATACAATCAGACCTGCCAATCTTATAATTATATCCCTAGCCAATCCAAATAGGTATCTTATATAGACATCACACACATATATTCTAAGAGTCTGCATATGAAAGTGAAATAAAGGTAAACATCTATCAATCACAATCTCATATGTTATGTTTAGCTAATGTAAAAGCAGACATAAGTAACAAACTCAACATAGAAAAAATTCCTAATAATCTACATAATCATCTAAATGATTTTCTTTTGCAGGGTCTTCTTGTTGCTCAGTCTGTGGCTGAACTGCGGTGGACTGGACAGGAGTGGGTTGGACTAGAGTTGATTGGACCGTAATGGGCTGGATTGTAGTGGGTTGTTGTTGGGGCAGTGTTGGGTCGGACTACTGTTGTTGAAGACGGTTGTGGGCATCAGCAGGTAGAAAGGCCATGACTAGATTTTGGAAGTTTTAAAATTGACTTCTCAAATTTTCATAAGCCTGATCACATTTTTCTAGTCGTTGCGTGAGTCGGTTCACGGCCTCCTCAGCATTGCTGGAAGAAGATGGTTGTTGTTTGTGGATACTTCTTCCACCAGTGAAACCTTTTCCAAGTTCTCAGGTACCATAAAGTCTTCCTTTATTTTTTCTACCGACAACATCAACCCAGCACTGTGTCCTAATGACGTCTTCCTTATCAGCATCATCATTATGCTTTGACGCATCCACACATGACCCTTATTCAGATCTGACTTATAAGAGTCTAGTTGAAAATTCTTGTTGTTAAAGAAAACAATGACAAATTAGTTAAATAAGGTGGAACATTTAAGTTTAAAGGAAATAATAAATAGTAAAAGGATTTCCTTACATGTGTTCTTCGAGACCTTTCATCAACAAACTGGCCAGATCCCTTGCGAAGATGAGTTTGGTAAAATACCTCATCAATATATGCCTCTCGCCCCAGCTCTTTTGCCTTAACAAAATAAAGTTATATATTTACATCGGTTTTAAAAGAAGTAAATTATATCATAATATGAAAATAAAAAGAATTAAGGTTTATACCATACGAAAGGCATACTCATGAGTGGTAATGGAACCACCTGTCTGTAGGGTCCCACCCTTTTCTGAAGCTCTATTCCTCTGGGCTGTAATACATTTATTACGATAAGAAGGAGAATTCCAATGTTCTAGCAATCGTCCAGATATGGTCCCCAATCTAATAAGGGCGCTCTCCTACAGTCCGGGCATCTCTAAACATCTCAAGTAGCCTATGAGATACTCTTCTGTGGAAATTTTTTTTTTAATTTGAACTTCGTGCTCAGGTCTCCACTGAACCGACCTCTGTAATAATAAATCAAGTACATGTGATCTTGATAACACAATATGCATGGTGTTTAAAGTCTAATAGTAGTTAACATCTATTTTCATTTGAAATACATACATAAATACGAAATGAAAATAAGTTTCATGACGTTTTACCCTAAACCGTTGCCAAAAAGGTTCTTTCTCTTCTGGAGGTATGGCTTCCTATGATGGCCAAGGAGAAAGGAATTGCTGCTTGATAGATCTTGTGATGGCCTGAGAAGCAACTCTAGAAGGAACAAACCTAAATATAAATGCATAAAAGTCATCAAAAAGAAGGCAAGGAAAATAACAAGTCATGGCATACAAATTAGTATTTAAGATAATAGGATATTACCCTCGATTAAAAGGCTCAATCATCGGTCACTCATGGAGTGGAAGGTCAACATCATCATCAACAACTGAATCAAGAGCATCTACTGCAAGAGCAACTTCAAGAGAGGGATTAGAAGATTAGGAAGGTCTACAAAAAGTGTGAACCACAACAGGGGATAATCCTTAATGGGAAGGTTGTGGTGTGGGAACCACAGTAGGGTGTGGTGTAGAGGTAGGTGGTGCTGGAACCACAGTAGGGTGTGGTGTGGGTACCACGGTAGGGTGTGGTGTAGGAACCACATAAAGGGATGGTGACGGAATGGATGTAGATGGTGTGGTAACCCCAGCAGGGTGTGGTGTGGGTACCGCAGCAAGTGATGGTGCCTGAATGGGCGCACTCTGTGGTATTTGGCTAGGAACCCTTATGATGTACCATGGTGGCTGTCTTCTTGGCTTTGTCTTCTTCTTCCCTTTATCAGAACAGATGGACGTCTAGGTGACATTGCAACAATCAAACTATATAAAACCACAAAATTGAACATCAAATATGAACAAGATAGTTATTTTACAGTTTAAAATGACAAGTGTTATTTCATATTACCACCACAAAATTATACTTTTAAGTGATATATTTAAAGTTTTCCAAAACATAATTAATGAATCTTTTACATAAATTTAACAATTACAACAACCACAACAACATCTCACAACAACTAAATAATTCAATCATCGTCGTCATCCTTGTAACATCCCGTCAGAATATTACTGATTTATAAATAAATTAATGAAATAATTAAACAATGCGTTTAATAACACTTCATTTTCCCAAACGCGGGAAAATTTAAAACATTATTAAATGAGCGGATAAAGTTTAAAACGTCATTACAAAACCAAAATCACAATATTATCAAGTCACCCATCAGGGTTTACAAATGTTTTCAAAAACAAGTAGATAAACGTAAGAGTTTCCCCAAGTCAATCCCCTCTCCGCGACTAGGCTGCACCAGAGCCACCTGCATCACCAATATCTGCTCCCGTGTACCGCGTACACGATCATCGCCACACACACGCAGATAGGGTGAGCTTAACAATTAAATCACAT
>Ga0214545_1012875_pt1 | contig 10675 bp, 5 predicted proteins | sample CNSS4metaG_FD_160064 | JGI IMG/M metagenome (GOLD analysis project Ga0214545, IMG submission 160064) | Root nodule microbial communities from cowpea collected in UCLA plant growth center, Los Angeles, California, USA - CNSS4 | ecosystem: Host-associated > Plants > Roots > Nodule | place: USA...
ACAAAGCCGCTGCCATCCTCTCTGTTTGAGAACAACAAGATGATACTTGGAATGAAGGACAAGAAGAGCATTTAAGTTTATGGGGGGATTTTGTTAGGTAAACTTAAATGTGTGTAGTTGGTAGTTGTGTAGTTGGTAGTTGGAAGGTGGGTAGTTAGAAGTTGTTGTATTAATTGTGAGTTAGGTAGTAGTTATATTTAATGAATGTAGTTGAAGGGTCATGTCCAAAGGCCTATAAAAGGACCATGTAGTGCTTCATTTCAATACACAACAAATCTGAATACAAAGAGTGTTTATCTAGAGAGACTTGTTTGTCAACACTTGAGTGTGCAGGATTAGTGGCAGTGTTTGTAGCAACTAATGGTATGGCACCTTTAAAGGGGAAGATCCTGTTTGTTGGGTTTTGAGAAAGGAAATTTAGCTGTTTGAGTGTCTACAATGGTGCCAGCAACGATTCTTTCTGAAGGGGCTGATCCACCAATGATGTCATGCATGAAGAAAGTAATTGTAGGAGCTGGAGCATCCCCCTCAGTGACCACATCTGTTTTGGCAAAGACGAAGAGATGAAGTACTATTATGGTTTTCAGGGAAAGATATATGAAGGTGATCCTTTTTGCCATTTTCCCTTTTCTGGAAAATGTGATTCATATATATCTTGGTGATGAATAATGGCGCGGTTGGTTGCTTTGAAGAAGGATGAAGTTGTAATATTATTGGTAATAGTTGATAAAACCATTTTTAGACCAGTAGCTCAGTTTCATCTTTTGACCAAGTGGTAGTGATTCCCAACTAAGAGTTGATAAAACCATTTTTAGAATAAACAACTTGGTTATGGCGTGAGACAGTATGAAGCCTTCTTTAACTATAATTTAAGAGGAATGTATTTATTGGTTCTTTTGGAAATCCGTTAATATGTACCACTCTGACTGATATAAAAGATTCAAAATCCAACAACTCACATATTTATAAGGTTATCATAGACATGGAGAGAATAGACGATGAGGAAGAAGCCTCACTTTCCAACTCAAGACTTAATATTTCCGTCTGTAAGTCCCACATCGTCTAGAGTATTAGACAAACTACTCTTTATAAACTCTCTGACAGATGCGTTCGTTCGCCGAGCTGGGTTGCGTCAGCTTGTGACCCGAGAGGGGGCACCAGGGTGTTGGAACAAGGTTTGGTCTTCATCGAGCTGGCCTGATGGTTGCATCTTGCTGGCTTGCCCACTCCAAGTTGAGAGTTGAGCCATGGGTCCTCTGCGCAAGGGTCTCCTGGTTCCTAAACTGGAGGGCACCCTGATGGTTGCATCTTGCTGGCTTGCCCACTTGCTGGCTTGCCCACTCCAAGTTGAGAGTTGAGCCATGGGTCCTCTGCGAAGGCAAGGGTCTCCTAGTTCCTCTCCTGGAGGGCACCCTGATGGTTGCATTTGCTGGCTTGCCCACTCCAAGTTGAGAGTTGAGCCATGGGTCCTGGTTCCTCTCCTGGTTCCTATACTGGAGGGCACCGCGTGAGGCTGTTTCACGGAGCAGCGACAACCTCTGGCTCTCGACAGTGGAGGGATCACAGGCTGCAGGCTGCTGCACCTTCGGGCCATTGAGTTTGGTGAGCCATCTCTTGAACCAACACTTTTTTATCATGGGAGCCTGTAGATCCACACTCAAAAAGGCACCAGGCCATGCTTGTCTTCTTCTCCCCAAACTTTATAATTTGACAGCCATTCATATCCCACCAAAGATCACCACACACTTCTTATACCAAAGTAATTAATAGGAGAAAGTAAAATAGAGTTTTGAAAATGTAGATTAATCTCATAATGTCTTGGTGGGACCAAATGCATCATCTATATTTTCCTTTCCTTACAGTCTTCGCCTTTTCTAAGCTTCAGCTACTAGTACTACCTACTGCTTATCCTTTGTTTCCAACTTGTTCTCTCTAGTTCTTATTCTTTGACCTCGCCACTGGCTAAGAAATTAAGCACCATACTCGATCCTCAAAAACCATGAAAATGATGAAGGGAACTGATGTGTTCTGTTCTTCCTCTGCTTCCACAGCAATAACTTGTGGCATGCACCATCGTTCTACAGCGCGTGGAAGGATCAAAAGCTACAACCATGACGGAAGGAAAAGCCAACTCTGTGTACCTTGTTCATCCCAATTGCCCATAACTCCTAAGCCTTACTTGGAGAAGCCCAGAAAGAGGTCAGCTGATAAGGGTAGAAAAAGTTCTGTTGATGTCAGCGAACTATATACTCATCATCATGCTACTGCTGAGGGTTCATCCAGAAGATATCTCCTTGCTGACGCGCCATTCATTGGGTGGGTATCAGAGTCTAACAAATTCACACAAATGGTTCCTTCTCAACATGATGTCCAAGACAAGGCTGTGGTTATCAAAACAAACCACGCTCCTACTGTTCGCTCAAAGGACCAGGTTTTTCTTTTCTTTTCTTTTCAACCTTTGTGTCTTACTAGTTAGTTACCACTTTTTGTGAATGAAAATTTGGGGTTTGTTTTACGATGACATTAGGGTTGTCTTCTGAAACCTTGATCAGGTTGTGGTTTTGAGGGTGTCATTGCACTGCAGGGCCTGCGAAGGAAAACTTAGAAAACATATTTCAAAAATGGAAGGTGCGTCTGCTTAATCCATACTTAGTTTTCGAGTTTACATGGAACAGTGATTAAATGTGTGTGTTTTGGAATATTATATATATGGGTTTGTAGGAGTGACATCATTCAGCATAGAAATGGAGAGAAAGAAAGTGACGATAATCGGAGACGTGACACCACTGGGGGTACTGGAGAGTGTATCCAAGGTCAAGAATGCACAGTTGTGGCCATCTCTCTGAACTTCAATATCTGATACACCTTTCGGGTGTGCGTGTTTGTATTATTAGAATTTGGATAACTTGTGAAGCACTCTTAAATGAACATTTTCCCTTAGTTGTTTGTATACTTATTGTGTAGTGGCGAGTGAAGTGGTACAACTGACAACTCTGTAATTGCACGTGTATGTTGAATGCACTTTGTTGGTGTGAGAAGCGAGAAGGTAATGCATGCCAGACAGTGGTAGCAGAGAGCACTCAAGAGTCTCTTTGGAAGCATTCTCTTCACAAAACTATTGCTTCTAACATTTTTCTTTTTCATCTTCTGAAAGCAGTGAGAGATAGTTAATGTGACATGATGCAGGTCCCATTGTTGAAGTGTTCGGTTTGCTTTTGTTGTTTTTGTGAACATTCTACATTCTACATTCCCTACAAGTAACCTAATCTTGACAGCATAGTCCACTTTTATTTACTGTTGCTTTATCTACTTTTTCTAACCAATTCATGAGACAAAAGGTGGCACCACAATTCTATTTATCGCTAGTTTTACTTTCCTCTTCGAGTTGTTTCTTTGCTTTAATTTCTTTGACTGAACCTCGGACTTCTGGAAAAAGAAAATACCATAAGAAGTTGAAAAGCCACGTGCAGGCACACATGTAGTTATTGATTTACTCTTTTTACAACATTTTTGAAAAAACAAAAACGTTTAGGGACTAATACACACAGTTTCTTCAATCTTACTTCTTCTGAACATTTTATTTCGCTATAAACCAGAAAATGGATATACAGTTATGATGCTTTGTGGCTATTGAATTGTCGAGAACTCTTTTTTTCAATACTATTTTGAGTTAGATTTAGAAAAAAAATGGATTGACTAGCCGGTGTAATTGGCAGTTTGTGAAAAATTAGGTTGAACTCGATCTATTTTTAATGGGTTGAATTCACTTTGTTGGATGCTAAGCAAGTGTACCAAGTAGACTTCTAACTTCAAATTTTTCATTTTTTTTCTCACTTTTTGAATCAAATGTCTTAACTAATTTCTCATTTACTTAGGTTAGATGTGATTGTGATTATGTATAGCTTTTTTTTTTGGGTATTTGAACATATTCGCATGCTCTTACGTTTCAATAAACTGAAATATTTTGAAAGCTAAACATAATACTGATGGAGTAGAGACTGTGCTGCAGCTTACTGCATATCTTGCTTACTAGCTTACTAGCTTCCTTTCAGTCTCTCCTATATGCACACTGGATTTCTTGTTTTAAACTTGCAATCATTGCAAACTTTCTTGAATTTCATGTAATGAATTAACTTTGGAGCATATTGTGCTTTCAAACCAACGTTTACAAACTACAGTGTTGAATGTTAAAACCAATGGCTACGTGTACGACAACTAAAATGTCAAGGACTACAGACATCAATCCTTCAAGACATAAAATGTTTGATGTATTTCTATTTATCAGAATTGATTCTAATCTAAATGGTTGCAGTAGTTTATCTTCGAATATCACGAGGGAATCAGAGTTATAATGAAGCATATCTAATTTTGAATCGACCGTACTAACAGTCATAAAAACATAGTAGAACTTGCAGCTCTACCAGAAGCCTGAAACAGAACAACAAATTCAGACTGGTTAATTTTCCAGTGATTCAGCTCCAAATAATGATAATAATAACAGATCATCCCATAAATAACACAGCACACTAACATGACATTAACTAACACATACGACACTATAAAGACATTTTCTGATTGAATGGCATACCATGGATGGATGTTTTAGCATTGAAATATTGCACACATTGCTTCCACAATCTTGGGAAAACAAAAGCCGTACATGTGGGACACTCTTCCAACTCTCTCCAAGAGCTGGTTTGGAAATACCATCTTCCCCACGCACCACATGATTCGTTACCTTCAAAATTTGTTCCACTAGAAGTGTTACTTGAAGATATATAGGCTCCCTGCCTCGTTAATGAAAATCACAGAAACTATGTTTGAAATATTCTAAATATAAAATCAGCAAGCATGACTCAACCGTTATCTGGTCTTTTCAGAGGCTCTGTGTCTCTCGCTGCATTATTTTGAGCCTATATTTCTTTACCACAGTCTTGTTCGTTCTTTTAATCAGCAACAGATCTTTTTAAGGGTCAAAGAGGGTCAGGGCTCCCAAAACTTTTCTCTAAGCATTTTTAAATATATAGTTTTTCAAAGCTATATTAGTACCTTATAAGTAGTGATGGAGCTTAATTGAAAATTTTGGGGAACCAAAAGCCTGAAATTTTGGGGGAGCTAACAACTTAACTTCAAATAGAATTTTGAAGAGCGAAAATATAATTTAATGAGTGTGTATATTAGAAAAAAAATAAATATATATATATATATATATTTAAAAATCCCTTTCAATTAGTAGGCTTTACTTAGAATTATAAGAAAAAAGAAACCAAAACATACCAAAACAGCAATATTATGCTCATGAGCTAACTTCTTCAGTAAATACCCAGCAGATATCATTAAAGCATGCCCTGAAATCACCCATTGCATGAAACAGTTAGTATCTATATTCTGTCCAACATCTTATAGTGGAAAATAAGACTCTGATAACCTAGAAAGGAAAAGGAATTGTAAAGTTTGATTAATATTTAATCATGTTGTAAAAGTAGCAATAACAACATAAAAGAAGAACATAACTACATTGTAGAAAGACATGAAAAATGACTTGACCTCTAATCAATTTGCAGAATGGCTTAAGATTCATATAACTGGACTCCTCATTTCAAGAGTCCAATCAATTTATATACCTCTATGAAAAAATATATACTCTTTCCTGGGAGATATCTAATCTTTTGCCTTTTTGTCTCTGAGAAGAACAAAATAGTGACTTAGTGGTTAAACTTTGAAATCAGAGACTTGAGACATAGTTCTCAGATAATTAGAGAAATATGGTTGGAAAAGTATTAATAAAACAAGAAGCCAGCTCTTTAAAATTAATTGATGGAAATTAATGTTTACACAAGATGCATACCATATTCCTCTACATCCTTCTTTAGAAGTAGAGTAGCAAGCACTCTCATTCTCTTAACTCAGGTAGTTAAAAGCTTGTGTTTCAAAGAAAGTATAAATAAAGCAGGTAAATTGGGTAAAAGGGATAGAATTAGAATAGGAAGTTCCTGAAGCATGAAATAGACAGCAACTTCCATAACTCATTAAACTGAAATGGTACGCAATGACATCATCTAAGGTAAACATAGCAAACAGTTTTGTGTGAAAAAGTGAACTATACCCTGAGGACCACGGCCCCCAAGGATGGGGGTAATCAGTGAAGAGATTGAATCAACAATAAGCAATCGAACGTGCTGATTTGATTTCACAGTCTGGGCCAGTATAAAGTAGTCGTTTATTTTTTAGAAATAAATAAAAAATCGAGTTAGTTGCATCAGCTACAAACATTCCAGTCAATGAGAACCTCAGATCTTAAATTAATCTTCAGTTGACGTAGCACATCAAGCATCTGATAGATGTCAAACACTGAGTGACAAATTATCCTGTCCAATACCTTTTTGAGTATATGCTCAGCCTAAAAGAGAAATCATTTAAAAACAGTTAAGGCCAGTAAATTCATGAATGAGTTAAAAGTCTCAAATCAAAATAACCTGATTGTCCGAATCATAACCAGAAGACTGGCCAACAAAACGTGCAATACGCTGAGGTGAAAAGGAGTTTCCTGTATCTAAGTATATAACGGAACCCTTATGTTTTGCAACAGTTGAAGCAGACAGTAGGCATGCCTAAAATAAAAATAATTGAATAAAAGAAAAAGGTAAGTTATATTTTAATTGAACATAATAAACAAAGGAACAGGAGATAAAAATTTATATTATATCAACCAAATAAGAGATGACACATTAGCAATTGCATCATGTGTATATCAATGTATGTATATATCTGTGTGGTGTGTGTTTCTGAGAACCTAAGGCAGCAGAAAGATCGTCTACAGGACCAAATTAGACCATTTTACTTCTATAATTTTAGTTTTAATAATACAACAAGGATGAAGCATGGCTGAAATTCACATTTCTAAAGAACTCCACAGGGATGTCCTGCAATGGGGATGACAGGTACCCCCGTTTGATAAACAGCGCAGGAGTAGAGATCAAAATACTTAAAAACAAAGAACTCAATATATTTTTAATTTAACATCTATACATTATATTTTTTTCTCTTAGATGAGAAAATAATGTAATTTCTTTTATCCTTTGCAATGACTTTTCCGACAAATGAATTTACAATGATAATAAATGTCAAAAGAAATTATTCCCTTCAAATTGCAGGACAAAATTGAACAAAGCTTGCTATGTGTAATATTCTTTGAAAATTTAATTATAAGGCCACATTGTAACATGGAAAAATTTTAGACATTTATATTCTTTTGTGACTTCTTAAGAATCATTTTAAGTACTCATATACCAGTAAATCCATGGGTAAACATCTCAAGGTGGAGATTAGATATGAGAATTCCCATCAGAGATGCGCAGAGGAATAGTGTCAATCCCTGCCCCACCCTGTTAACACTCCTACTCAAGCTATGATTTTGTTATGGAGTGAGTTATTACCTGTGTCTTTCCTGATGCGGATGGCCCAACAAGTTCAGTTAATTGTCCTTCTCGTAATCCACCTCCGAGCAATGCATCAATCCTGAGTTATATAGACTCGCTCAAAAACCAATTAATAAGTAGTGCTACTTACTTTTAACAGACAATCACGCCTTACTAAACCAAATCTAACATGTATCAAGGACTCAACGTTATAATCCATAAAAGTTGAGGACAAAATGTGAGCATGAAAATGGAGTGCAAACACAGTTATTAAATTAACAAAGTAAAAATGCTGCCCTAGACATTAACATAACATTCACACGATACGTCAAACTGAAAGTACCCTTCACATCCAGTAGACAAAACATGTTTATTCCGCTGAGCCTCTTCCAAGAGCTGCAAACCATTTAGCAACGGTGGATGACGAGCATCTATTATTGAGAGAAGCTGGTCGATTCCCTGAATAACACATGCTCAAAATTATTATTGATTAACCTAATAACAGAATTAGCAGAGTATAAAATTAAAATAATTAAAAAAAATAATTAGGTAACCCTGACTTGCTTGAGTGTCTGTGAAGCACAGTGATTATCCGCCAAGGCAATTAATGCGTCGATATCATGAAGAAGGAAATCTTGAACTGAGAAAGATAGTGGAATCATAAGCAAGTTTTAAAAGAAAAAAAATGAAATCTATAGGGGAAGAGCATAGAACCAGAGAAAATGGCGTGTGAGGCACAGAAGCTTTGAAAATTGGAATCAATGAGAGGGTACTCTTTCTCCAGCGATTTCAAGGGTGCCATTTTCTCTGCACCATGCTACTATTCTCTTCTGTATTAGCAAAAACTCTCGCACTGTGTCTCATGTGCAATGTCCCAGAAGTTCAGTTATAATTACTATCTTACGTCCTATGTATAATAATTATTTTTACATAATTAAATTAAAAAATTATAATAAATAAATATTTTGAAATTTATTTCATAATGTACTTAAAAATCATTATAAGTAAATGTTTTTTTAATACTTAAATTTTATTTAAGATTTATATATAGAGAGAGGGGGGAAGAGAGGGAGAGAGAGAAAATTAAAAATATAACTCAACGAAAATCATTGAGAGAGATATTTTTATTAGTGTCTTTTAAAAGAAATAAATAAAAGAAATAAACTATAAGTAATATGATTAAGTTATTTACTTAAATGCTATCTTCATTTATGGGGATAATTTTATTGTCAATGTCCAGATTAATATATTATAAATAATTATACTCTTTTTTATTGAGCTGAACTGTTAAAGACGGAAGATAAATTAATTTTGAGAAAAATATATATTAGAGAGAAGAAATATCATTATCAATGTGTTTGGTAATTGTTTTAACAATTATAAGTTATTTCTTATTTTTCTATTTTATAGACTTATTTTATCAATATAAAAATATTTAATAAATAATTTTATCATTTTAACATATTCTCTAGTTTTAAAATATATATTCATTATCTTTTATTTTTGATGAATAATATTCATTTTTCTGATGTTTTCAATAAAACAATACTTCCTTCAATCATTTTAGTTAAAAAATATTGCATTAATTAAAATTTAAATGAAAGTTGAAAATTAAGTTTAAAGAAAAAAAATAAGTAGATTTAATTACTAAAATACCACACAAGTAATGTGCATTTAAGAACTTTAGATAAAGTAATTATTATTTTATTGTAAACATAAGAATGATAAATGTCTATTTCAAAGCTAAAAAAATAATGTGATTTAAAACAATATCACGGAAGATATGTGGAATTTTTTCTTTTATTAAAGTGATGTTTTTTTTTTAATTTATCCCTAATATTTTATAAAAGAAATTATTTATTGAGCTTTGTAATGTTAAATTAATATTTTTAATTATTTTTCCGTGTAGGACAATTATTCTTTTCCAAAATAAATAATTAAAATTAATTAAAATTTCATAGTTATTTAAAATGTGTTTTAGTCTATAAACAAAAACTGTATATTTTTTAAACTAAAATGACATTCAAATACTAACATATTTAGTAATAATGTCTAAACAATATTATTACTGCATATCAAACAACCTCATTAAATAACATACTAACAAACAATATTTAGTAACTATTATGAATTAATGATTGTTCATTGATGTGATACATTTACTCATATGATTCATTACTCTTTGTGGTAAATATTTGTATTAACTAAGATGATTTGTTTCCTTTATGGATTACACATTGTATCTATAAATAGGACTCTTCCTATCAATAATAACACATAGATGAGTTGTTCCCTATTCTCTATTCTCTATTCTCTCTCTCTTATCTATTCTCTCTGTTATTCGCTTTATTTCATAACACGTTATCAGCACGATGCTCCAACCAATTGAGGACTAGTGGAAGCTTTCTCTCTATAACGACAGTGTTATGCGTGTCTCAATCCAGGCTCTTTCTAATCCTTTCTCAAATTATAATTTTACCTTATATTCTTCCTCTTGTGATAAGAATTATTTAACTTTATCAATTTTCATCTTCGTCTTATTATTTTTATTTTTATTTTGACGGTGATTATTATTATTATTATTAATATAATTATTTTATGTGCTAGTTCTAAACACACGAAATGTTGCAAAATTTGGATTTGTGACCCTTGATATTACAAGGAAGAATTCCTTATATTGGATTTTAAATGTTGAAATATATTTAGATGCAATGGATATTGGGATACCATTAAATAAAGAAATAAAGCATCTAAGCAACATGACAAAAATATTGTGAAAAGAGATTTCACAAATATTGTGAATTTATTTCATGCCTATGTATGGCTGGCTGTACAAAGCAACAAAGCTTTTGATGAAAAATCATGAGATCCGCCTAATATGCTCCATTCCCAGAAGTGAATGCAGCAATCAATATTATGAATTTATTTCATGCCTTTGTATGGCTGAACAAAGCAATGAGCTTTTGACCTCAAGAAAATCATGAAACCTGTCCAAATTGATTCTGCTTCATTCCCAGAAGTGAATGCAGTAACATTTTATTTATATTTTCATGATCGTGATCATGATCTTGATTTTGGACATGGTTATAAAGAAAATTTCAAAGACACATTTTGTCACCAGAAGTGGCATAATAATGTGAAAAAAAAGGAAAAGGAAAATGTGAAAATATTGACAAAAAGATGAAAGTATATATTATCATTACGGTGGTAAAGGCCATTTGAGTTGTACTTATTGTACACCAAAGCATCTTACAAAT
>Ga0214545_1012878_pt1 | contig 10673 bp, 7 predicted proteins | sample CNSS4metaG_FD_160064 | JGI IMG/M metagenome (GOLD analysis project Ga0214545, IMG submission 160064) | Root nodule microbial communities from cowpea collected in UCLA plant growth center, Los Angeles, California, USA - CNSS4 | ecosystem: Host-associated > Plants > Roots > Nodule | place: USA...
ATTTAAGTTAGTCATCTAATCTTTAAAAATGTTTAATTTAGCTGTTCTAACATTAATGTGATGTTTATACATACTTTGTATTATTTTGTAAAGGGTTAAATATGTTTTTGGTCCCTCAAGTTTCAGTGAAATTTGGAATTAGTCCCTCATCAAAACTTTTGACCAATTTAGTCCTCCATCTTTCAAAATGCATGAATTTAGTCCTTTTAACCAAATTTTGTTAAGTTTATCTGACGTTTCAAGCACATTTCATGATAGTATTTAAGTTAACATTGAAGCAAAGATGTGTCAAACAGTATAAATAATTTAAATACTATCATGAAATGCGCTTGAAATGTCAGATAAACTTAACAAAGTTTGGTTAAAAGGACTAAATTCACGCATTTTGGAAGATGAAGGACTAAATTGATCAAAAGTTTTGATGAGGGACTAAACCCAAATTTCGCTCAAATTTGAGGGACCAAAAACATATTTAACCCTTTTGTAAAAATTTTAATTGTTTTAATTTTTTATTTTATTTCAAATATGTGTCAATTCTTTGAATTTTTAATTTTAAAAAAATAATGTAAACTAAAAAAATCACCACGTGTCGTGTCATGGTTATGCTAAATGTTCTATTTAGGGATAGCGACGGGTCGGGTTGGACACGGAAAGTGCCTACCCACAATCCGACCCGCCAAAAAAAATTCGCCCGTTACCTGATCGTTTACCCGCTGGGTATCCGCTTAAAAAATACCCGCGAATATTTTTAAAATCCGCAGGTACCCGTGGATACCCGATACCCGCAAATATTTAAAAAAATATGTATTTTATAAATTTTTTAATATAAAATTATAAAAATAAAATGTAAATTAAATTAAATTTTAATTATAATTATAATTAAATTTGATATAATAAAATATACTATTACTTCTAATTTTAATTAAATTTAACTTAATAAAATATAAATTAAATTTTAATTTTAATTTTTGCGGGTAACGAGTACCCGCGGGTACGGATAGTATGATACCCGTACCCGACCCGTTTATAAGCGGGTATTAAAATACCCGCTACCTGCGGGTAGTAACTATCCGTCGCAGATTTTATCCGCGGGCACGAGTATATTTGCCATCCCTAGTTCTATCTTGTTGAAATGATCAAATTTCATCTTTTGGAGATCAATTAGTAATTAAGTTTAATCACAATTTATGTATTGAGGTTAAAATACGTTTTTTCAGGCTTAATTATTGTTTTGGTCCCCTAATTTTTTGGTTTGGTTCATTTTGGTCCCTTTATTATTTGTTGGTTCAATTTGATCCTCTAATTCCCACAATTAAGTTAACGTTAACACTGTGTCTGTAATGTCACCTGTCAATTTGTGAAATTTCTATTTTCTTTTTAATTTTTTTGAATTTTTCCTAAATTTCTTTAAAAAAATTTAAATTACCATATGTCATGTACATGTACACACATGCACACACATCCACCCACACATGCACCCACACATGTGTGCTCACACACATGCACAATCAATATTAACTTTAATATATTTAGTTTATTAAATTTCTTATTTCAATTTGAAAGTTATACTATCCTATTTAAGAAAAACATAAATATTAAATTTAAATAAAATTACCAATTATTTCTCAATTTCACATTTTATCTTTGAATGTGTTTGAGAAGGTTTAGGAAGGAAAATGTATTTAAATTTTCATTAACCTTAACTCTTAAACAATGTAAAATTATTGAACATATTGAAACAAATCTTTACGAAAGAATGATCTAATAATAATGATATATTTGGTATTTGAAACCACTTTTTCATCCCCATAAATGATACCAACATTCGACCTCAATTTGGTTATGTTAAATTGTTAGTCACATATGAAGCATTATTCGTTTTAGAACTTTGTCATGATTTTATTTTTAAAAAAGTGCATAAGAGGATTAAAGAGAAAAATGCATTTAAATTGTACTTGGCATCAACTTGTGAGAAAGGTAAGATTATTGATCTTATCAAAGCTAACCTTCTTTCGATATCAAAAGTGATTCAAATGATAAACCTCTACCCTCAACTTATACCTTATTTCTATGTGCTCAATAGTTCTACATCTTTTAAAGAGACCAAAACAATTTTGTTTTTATAGAACTGGTCAGACACTCTTAGCTCCTTTTGAAGGCTTGGTCTTCCCGTCAATTTTGTCTCTAACTTGTCTTGCTTCACCGGTTAATACATATTATACAAATTTGAATACATGTTTTTTCTTGTATAAATCTTGTTCACAGGATATTTTTTAAGATAAAAGTCGTGATAATACTCTAATTAAACTTCAAATGATTCATCCATGTTATTGTATGTTATTGTATGATCGAAGTTGAGGGAGGTTGGAACATTAATTTAGAATATTAAATAATGTAAAACATTTGATGTATTAAAGTAATATTTATCATGAGTTATTTGTATGCCGATGTAGTTGGTTTATCTGCCAACGGGAGCTTCTAAATGGAAAGCGACATTGTCCCCGATGCATGTCATCAATGATTTTTACATTTTCATCATGAAACAAAAAATACATATTATAATCATGTAATCAAGCACAAACATGAATCAAAGTTAAATAATTTAGAAAAGAAATCATTAAAATAATTAAAATAGTTAAAATTGTTTATAAAAAAGTGCTTCATAGAGCATCGTTTTCATTACTTTTTCATATTTAGAATTTTCGTACCTCCTATTACAACTGCTTTATTGACTAAGCTGTGCCTTGTTTAATGAAGTGAAAGCCTAAAAATAAACATTGCAATTATTGTATAGTAATTTGACTCACTGTTTGAACTCCTCATAAGCGTCATGACCTAGTTTTTCCTCTTTCTCATTCACAAAACAGTGGTAGAAATTATACAGATTTTGCAGAAGTAATCACTAACACATGCATATGCATGCTGCAGAAAATAAACGTGGCCAATGTTTCTTGATTCAAATATTAAAACATGATAAATTCTAGTAACGAAACATAGTAATTTGTCACAAAAAACAAAAAACTGAAACCTAAGAAAATAACCTAAACCTTCAAAGAAATCTATAATTCCTCACATTAAGTATATCATTCACCTTAACTTTTTGCTACCATTCTTAAACTGCAGGAGCCTTACCTTTACTACTGATCAAAACCATCTTACTATGATTCTTCTCAGCCCTTTTTTCAACTACTTGATGATTTCCTTTTGATTTACTTGCTTTGTGATCTGAGCAATGCTTGTTCTTCACTTCCTCCTTCTTCTGAAACTGTGTGATGCCTCCATATTGACTCGGACCAGAAGAAGCATCAGAAGCCATAGAATCATCACTTTCCACATCTGCATCAGCTTCTGCATCATTTTCATAATCATAATCCAAGCTATAACCTTTCTCCTCTTTATCATAACAATGTGCATCCTCATCTCTTGGAGACCCAATATACATTGTCCAACCAGATTCATTGCTGTGACATTCCTCTTCAGCCCCCACCATCACATGAGGTGGCTCCATCCTGATAAACCCCAGAAGAAAACAAGAGGGAAAGGGTAGGTTTTTCAGTTATTTTCAGAAGGATAAACAAACCAAAACATAGAAACTACAGAAAAATTGAAGAAAGGTTAGTGTATAACACTCACACACCCACATATATATATATATATATATATATATATATATATATATATATAGTATAATATAGTCTTGAATAGAAGTGAAGATGGAGTTTTTAACAGACACCTGAAAGAAAAACTCTTATCCCTCCATGTTTCTGTTTCTGAGCACAGATCAGTTTTCCCTAAAGACAGAAAAGATAGAGAGCCAGATTGCAGCCTCAAAAGCCAATGAGAAATATGATCATATTAATGGCATGGAATGGAAGAGCCTCAACTCACCACAACACCTGGAAAATCTCTGCATAACTCATTAATTGTTATCTGACTTACCTTGCAGCAGAAAAAAGAGAGAGAGAGAGAGAGAGAGCTAGAAGCTGTCAATGAAAGTGAAACAAAAAGCATAAATATACATAGCACAGTTCCTTGAATTTGAAAGGACAAGGGGTTGTTGTTCACTTTGGTCATTGGTGTTTCATAAGAGAAGATGCTATCATCATTATTTATTTCTCTGCATCCGTCATTAAATAAGAAGACAGCTTTAAATGCAGAGGTGCAGATTGCTACAGGCTGCACAACCAGAGAGAATATATATATATATATATATATATATATATATATATATATATATAAATAAGAGGCATTGTTTAAGAGCACCTCTTCGTTACCTCATTTAGCTTTTAACTCCTTGAAATTTTTTTGTCGCTTCATGTGAAACAAACAGGGCCTTTCTCCCTTCTTCACTTCTGAAAAACTGCTAATTTTAACTTCAGTTTTTGAGATTTTTTACACTAAGCCCTCACTGTCAAAGCAAGGGGAAAAATTCTTGCTGTAAGATGTGAAGCAGACTTTTCTGCTTCTCTCTGAAACCTTTTTTGCTACCTTTATAGCCTTTCTAGTTTGCTAGATTCTTGGCTAATTTATTTTTGCTGACTATATATTCATATATAAGCAGATAATGATAATTTCTCCACAGTTTAGTGCAGCAGGTTTATCAGTGACCAGAAATATAGATGTATAATTATGTTTATCTATCTATATTTATACCTCGATCTCTCTCTATATGTATATATATTATTTTGGATAAATCTATTTTATATTTTTATTTCATTAGATATATCTATAAATTTATATTTTCTTTATTTTAAGTTCTAAGTTTTATAAATTTATAATTTTTTTATTATTATCTTAATCCATTTGGACTCTTGAATGAGTCGACTATTCTGAGTTTCATGAATTAGAGATTCAGTAAATAAAATTTCGAATCACGAGAAACCCTGTACCCAACCTTATTTTTTGTCTTTCAAAAATTCTTTGACAAATATCAGCATTTCTTTTTTCTTGTTCGTTTTTTTTTATTTGTAAGAAAAATATGTTTATTCTGTGGGCGATGAGGTAAAGTGTGACATATTATGAATAATTGATATTTTAATTTAGTTATACGTTTTCATGTTCGATATTTAAAGATATTTTATTAATATTTATTAATAAAAAATTTAGTATATAAAACAGTAATATTTTTATGATGGTAATAATTAATAAACTTTTTATGTTGACAAAATATATATAATTTTAATTTGAATTTATACAATAATAATCATATTGTTATGAATGAATATGAATGATTCTTTATTGATATGATATATTTATTCATATGATTGATATGATTGATAGTCACATGATTCATTATTCTTTATGTAAATTTTTATATTAATTAGTTGATTTATTTCCTTTATGAATTACATGTATCCATAAATATGACTCTTCTTATCAGTAATAATATACACAAAGTTGCTCCCTATTATCTCATTCTCTAATTTTCATCTCCTTCTTATTTCTCTTATTAGCTTCATTTCATAACACGTTATGAGCACCATACTTCAACCAACTGAGGACTAGTGAAAGTTTTTTCTCTTTAAGGACAATGTTTTGCGTGTCTCAATCCAGGCTCTTTCTAATCTTTTTTCATTTACAATTTTATCTTATATTCTTATTCTTGGGATAAGAATTGTTTGACTTTATTAATTTTCTTCTCCATCTTATTATTATTATTATTATTATGATTGTGATTATTATTATTATTATTATTTTATGTGCTAGTTCTAAACACGTGAAAAGTTGCAAAATTTGGATTTGTGACCCTTGATGTTACAAGGAAGAATTATTTATATTGGATATTAAATGTTGAAATATGTTTAGATGCAATGGGTGTTGGTGATACCATTAAAGAAATAAATAAAGCATCTGAGCAACTAATTTGTTCATGCGAGAACAATATTGTGAAGAGATTTCACAAATTTTATGAATTTATTTCATGTCTTTGTATGGCTGAACAAAATAATGAAGCTTTTGATAAAAAATCATGAGATCCATCTAATATGCTCCATTCCCAAAAGTGAATGTAGCAATAAATATTATGAATCTATTTCATGTCTTTGTATGGTTGAACAAAACAACGAGCTTTCGATGGAAAATCATGAAACCTGTCCAATCGATTCTGTTCTATTCCCAGAAGTGAATGCAACAACATTTGATTTATATTTTCATGATCGTGATATTGATTATGAATATGGTTATAAAGAAAATTTCAAAGACACATTTTGTCACCTGAAGTGGCACAATAATGTGAAAAAGGAAAAAGAAAAATGTGAAAATATTGGCAAATAAGATAAAAATATATATTATCATTACGATGGTAAAGGCCATTTGAATTGTACTTGTCGTACACCAAAACATCTTACAAATAATGAGAAGAACATAGAAATACACTTTGCTTATGAAGATGGTGATTCTGATTAAGGCCACATAGATGCTACTCATCCTGATATTATTATTTTATTTTCTAAACCAAATGGAAGCATGAATCACCTCATTGGTTATGAGAGTGTTAAAAAAATGATTTTCTCATATTGATATTTATATTTATATGAAGAATGAATGTTGGAATTAACACCAATGATGAGGATATGTGTCTTATTGATAATGCAACAACTTATACAATTCTCAAGAGTAATAATTTTTTTCTTGTTTGGTAATGCGGAGAAATGTTAGTATTATTTATAGTACTATAAATATATGTGAAGGCTTTGAAAGAGCTATTATACTTCTACCAAAAAGTTGAATATAAACTTATTAAGTTTCAATGATATTTGTCTAATTGAGACAAATAATGAAAAAAGATATGAAATATCTTTATATCTCTACGATTGAGTTAAAAAAAATGTGTATTGGAGAAATTATCAAACTTCTCATGGTTTACACATATATTAGTACAATTGAGATGCATGTCATGGTAAACCAGAAGTTTACGAATCAATATGAATGCCTTGTTTGGCATGATCAGTTGGATGGTTTGTACTACACATATATCAGTACAATTAAAATGTATCTCATGGTAAACCAAAAGTTTACGAATAAGAATGAATTCCTTGGTTGACATGATCATTTTTTATGATGCAAAAAAAAAAAAGGTTGAAAAACTCATGTGTACACACATTTAAGAGTCAAAAGACTTCTTCAAACCAATGAGTTTTCATGTACTATACCTTCACAAAGGAAAGTTGATAATAAGACCATCACAAGAAAAAATAGAAATGAGTCAATCTTATTTTCAAAACGAATGCAAGGTGATATTTGTGGTCCAATACACCCACCATATGGATCATTTCATGGTTTTGATTGATTCATCAACTTGATGGTCACATATTTGTTTATTATTAACTCGCAATCAAGTATTTGCAAAGTTATTAGTACAATTAAGAGCTCACTTTTCAGATTATCCGATTAAAAAAAATTTGTTTTGATAATACTGGTGAAATTACATCTCATGCTTTTCATGAGTATTGTATATCAATTGGAATTGAAGTTGAGCATCCAGTACCACATGTTCATACTCAAAATAGATTTGCGAAATCATTACTAGAATGTCTAAAATTGGTTGCAAGACCATTACTTATGATAGCTAATCTTTTGATGGCTACTTGGAGATATGCAATTTTCCATGTTGCATTATTGATTCACATCAAGCCAACAAGTTATCACAAATGCTCTATTATGCAGTTGGTTTTTTTTTTGTCGATGACCTAATATTCTTATGTAAGAATTTTTTAGTGTGGTGTATATGTTTCAATTTCCCCACCAAAAGGAGCTATGATGGGTCCTCAGAGACGATTGAGAATATATGTTGGATATGATTCTCCCTCAATAATAAAATATCTTGAACTACCAATAGTTTGACTTATTTACATTTTGACTTTTCGACTATCACTTTGATGAATAAGTTTTTCCAACATTAGGAGGAGAAAAAAAACAATTGGAAAAGAATATTGGTTGGACTGAATTATCATTTATAAAATGTGAACTGGAAGTTCAAAGGATAATTCATTTATAAAATTAGTCAATCAATTACCAAATGTTCTTCTGGTGTGTTTGGATGAGACAATTCAAGAGGGTGATTCATTTATTTGGAGAATTTGAAATTCTTTGTAATGAAATAATTTGTTTGGATAGAGAAATTAAAAAGCATTTAAAATGCATGCATTTTTTTGAAGTATTTCAATTAGCTAAATTAGAAGAAATTCAAATACCCTCAAAACATAATTTTATCATGAACTCAAAACATAATTAAGTCTAAAATAACTATTGTTAAAATGAAATTTTATCTTACAAGAAATTCAATTATTTTATCCAAACAAAAAATTGAAATGTAAGGTATTATAATTTCTTTATCCAAACAAGTTATTTAGAAAATGAAGGAAATTTAATTGCAAGCAATTCAAATACAATGCATTTCAATTTCTCAATGTTGTTAAAATGCTTCATCCAAACACAAGGTTATTGACAGAAAGGGTAATCAAATCATATATACCAGCTGCTAATGTTTCGAGTATATTTGATATTAATTAATAACACGCCTGAAGCGTGGTAGGCCTGTTAGTTCCAAAGACACATTTGAAGCATAGTAGGCCTATTGATTCCAAAGATAAAAACTTTTAAATGAGAAAGAGAGCTAAAATGCAAGATGACCTAATCGAAAAGGTTGAAATCCCAAAAGATTCATTTGACATAATTAATGATTCAGTTCCATAAGAACCTTAGGTACCTGAAATTGTTGAAGATGATGAGATTTCAATAAATTATGTCATGAATCATATATTATGGAACCAAAATGAAGTCAACATTGACGAAACTTTTACATATAATATAGCAATGAATGCTATGAAAGACAATAAGGATCAATAATAAATTATTATTGAAGATTGTCGACAAAGAAATGATTGGCCAAAATAAAAATATGCAAAGAAACATGACTAGATTTGCTTGCTAAACGAAAGGTTTTTGGACCTATAGTTCGCACACCTGAAGGTGTCAAACCCGTTGGGTACATATGGATTTTTGCATAAAAATCAAATTAAGAATGATGAAATTGTTAGATACAAAGCACAATTGGTTGCTCAAGGTTCTTCATAAAACCTGATATTGATTTGTGAAAGGACATATTCTCTGGTATTTGATGCAACAACATTGCAATATTTGATTATCCTAGTTATACAACAAGGTTTGCAATTACATCTAATGGATGATGCTACAACCTATTTGTACGGTTCTCTTGAGAATCATATTTATATGAAAATTCCTGAAGGATTTTATTTGCCCAACAAGGAAAAATCTAAAGAGGGTCATTCAATAAAATTGAACAAGCCCTTTTATTGATTAAAGCAATTAGAACGTGTGACATAACCGTATTATTGAGTACTTATTAAAAGAAGGATATAGAAATGATCCTATTTGTTCTTGTATTTATATGAAAAGATCCAAAAATGAATTTGCCATAATTATTGTTTATGTAAATGACATAAACATTGTTGGAACTCCTAACGAGCTCACAAAGGCAATTGATTGCTCAAAGAAATAATTTGAGATGAAAGATCTTGAAAAGATAAAATTTTTGTTTGAGATTACAAATTGAATATATAAACAAATGTGTTTTTTTATACATCAAGAGACTTATATAATTAAGGTGCGTAAAAATGTTCTAAATGGACAAGTCACGTCCATTATGCACTCTAATAGTTGTGAGGTCTTTAGGTGTTGATAAATGCTTTTCTTAGACCTCAAGAAAATGATAAAGATCTTCTTGGTCCAGAAGCACCATATCTTAGTGTCATAGAAATACTAATGTATCTTGCCAATTATACTCGACCTAATATTGCATTTGTTGTAAATTTGTTAAGCAAGATATATTTCTTCAACTACAAGAGGAAAATGGTTTAGAGTAAAACATTTACTTCATTACCTTAAGGGCAGTGGCGGAAGAACGTTGTGACAGAGGGGAGCCACGACTCCCCCAACCATTTTTTATTTGATTTTTTATTTATTTAAAAAATAATATTTATATATTATTATTTTATTTATATTAATTGATTTTTATTTTATTTTATTTTCTATATATTTAAAAAAATATATTTATGTATTATTACTTTATTTATATATTATTGTTTTATTTATATATTATTATCTTATTTATATTAATTTAGTTTGGAATTTTTTTTTAAAATTTAAAAATTATGTTTTTTTTCTATTATAATTTCTTATACTTTTTTATTTGGTTTTTCTCTTCCGTGCCTCCATCTCTTTCTCTCGTTTTATTTTCATCTCAATTTTTATCGTTAATCCCTTATTATTTTCAAAATCAAATTGCACTACGACAAAATTGAAGAGTTAATGAACATTTTAGACCGAACAATTTCTTCTTTTGAGTAAGTTCATTTCTTTCCCTTTTTTTTGAAGCAATTTGTTTCCCTCTTGTATGTGACTTTTCTACGCTCTAGGCATATCTCTATTTGTTAGAGAGATCATAAAATCATGCTTTAATTGTTTATCAAACTTTTCTTTGTGTAGATAGAGTTATATTAGGAATCTACTCTAAGGGAAGAGAAGTTAATCATTTAGAAGTTATTAGTTTTCTTAAAATATTGAGTCTTGCTTTTAAGATTTAATTTGGGGTATTCATAATTTTATTTTTTTGTAAATAGGTGAGAGGTGACAAATTTATATTAGAAAAATTA
>Ga0214545_1012880_pt1 | contig 10670 bp, 7 predicted proteins | sample CNSS4metaG_FD_160064 | JGI IMG/M metagenome (GOLD analysis project Ga0214545, IMG submission 160064) | Root nodule microbial communities from cowpea collected in UCLA plant growth center, Los Angeles, California, USA - CNSS4 | ecosystem: Host-associated > Plants > Roots > Nodule | place: USA...
AAAAGATAAAATATATATATATATATATATATATATATATATATATATATAAAATTAAATTGTACGTTTTTTATATCTTTTAATTAATTACTTATAAAGGTAACTAGAATTATAAAAGTAATAAAATTATATTGTTTTAGTATAATAAAAATGTAAAAAAAAAAATAAGAGAAAATACTAAAAAAATTAAGATAGATGAACAGAAAATATAGATAGAAGGAGATAAATAGAAAAAAAAAATTAGTCAAATTTTCTTTATCTCTATTTTCTCAAGAAAAGTACCAAACATTCTTAACACCATGTTTGATTGCGGGAAAAAATATAATAAAAATAAGTAAAAAGTTGGATAAATTAAGAAATGGGAATAAAATTATGTGTTGAATTATTGCTGAAGAAAAATAAGTGAAATATAGAGAAAAATATTTTTTAAAATATCTGGTTTACTGAGATCATCAAAGATGAATTAGTTTGACGTTATAATCGTGCTTTGTGATTGGAAAAAGAGTTGAAAACTTGAATGGATGTCTCTCCAACAAGAAAAACATAGGAAGGATACCAAGGTAACTGCAGAATATGACAATAACAATTAAGGTTTCGTGTGAATCATATAACTGCATAATAAAGAAGAGGACCACACATTATTAATGTGTGTAAATAACTAATTCATTACTCTATCAAAGATTTATTTTTTGTTCTCTAGCAACCTTAATTTTTTCTTCTCTCCACTTATCAAACATGATGTAAAATTCAGTGTCTTCGTTTATCTGCAATCTGTTTGATATTTCATTCCATCACAACAAGCATATCCCAAACAACACTGAATAGGTAGAGAGAATTGAACCATTCCTTTCCAAGAAAGGGTTGGTGTGAACATGGATCTTTTCTTAAGGAGCATTTTCTGTGAAATGTGAGGGTAAGTAATGGAGAATGGGGACATGTTGGGTCCATTAATGAGGTAAAGGAAAAGGAGTGTGTACTGGCAACAATCACGGAAAGGTACACCTTTTTCAACTATTGTACCGCACCAACAAAACCAGGGACATAGTTTTGGCTATTCCTAACAAGGAAAGGTTAACCAAAGGATTTTCGTTGTTGAAGCCACAGTGAAGTTAGGTCATGACAACCCAATATGAATCATTCTTTGTGGGTCATCAATCACGTTTTCCAATTGCTTTTGCTTTCTCTCGTATCTTCAAAACTCATGACCATGGAGTGGACAACATTCTCCACTTGGTCAAATTAATGCACTATTTCTACACCTTTTAAAACCTCATTTTCATGCCACTTCTGCTCTATTGTCTTCACAGGAAAATTGATTTGGAAGTGCACCTTACTGTGCAAGTGCAACTAATTGTTTGCATCATCAACAGAGTAAGTCTCTTTTAGTTCTGTGGAGGCGCATGCTTTCTTGAATCACTGACATTCACCAAAATGATTATATGGGCACGTTTCAGAAATTTACTGGCATCAAATCAATATACGATCATGTTAAAAGAACAAATTGTCAAGGAAAACAAATCACTACTTCAAATCCTCTCACCAAAAGAACGCTATGTGGAATTGGGTGCAAATCTAAGTGCCTTTTGATTTGAAGAATATATGTTCTTCATGCCTTTGACCAGTTTTTCATTCTTGGGACACAGCCTCACCATACAGACAAATGCCTCCAAAAATTAGGTTGTACGTTCCTATCAAGAGCTTGATTTTTCAAGAATTTTACCAACCAATACACACAATACATATATTTATATGTGATATTTTTCATTCTTTTTATATAGCGTTGTTCAAAGAAAGTCCTGAACAAAAATTAAAATAGATCCCAGATTTTCTCTTGTTTAAGGAGGAGAAAGTGATCGACTCTGTCTTATCTGAACCCTCCACATTATAAAAAGAAACAGCTTTTCACAAATAAAAATCTTGCTGAAATTAAAATCATGAATTCAAATTCACACCTAAATATCTCATAAAAGAAAAGTTGTGCTCAACATCTGCTACTTTCTTTTGCATGTCAAAATCAAGAAGAGAAGGAAGAGCCATCCAAATTGGATTCTGTTTCCGATCAACACCAACATCTACAAACTCCTTAACACTTTACATACAACACAGAGATGGACTGAATCAAATGAAATAGCTCCTCAGTATCTACGAATTAACCTGCAACCCTATCTATCCCCTTATTATTATTTTTTTTCCATTAGCACAACAAATGACTATACATTAGCACAACAAATGGTGGCAACTAGGAAGCACAAGCAGTCAAGTTTTTTGAACCCATGTTGTCTCTGTGTATTTTTACATTGCGAAACCATTACCCTTTTGACAACCTGGGAGGTAGCTAATTACAAATACAAAGGGATCGGTAACTGCGGCGGTTTGGGCAGCCGCTTCTGCTTCTCCTCCAATTCCACGGTGACAACAACGTTGTCTGGCCTTGAAGGCTGGCACGGGCACGGCATGGCTATGAACTTGGGCACCTCATCCCCCGGCATCAACACTGGCAAGCTCGGTCCCCTGTTCTGCCGCAATTCCTAACGAAAACAAAAACTGTCAGAAAAAAGTGAAAAAAAAAAAAAAAAAAAAAAAAAACATAGTTTGGTGAGAGGATAAATAGATAGGTACCGTGGATGGTTTAGATTTGGTGGAATCGGAATGCATTTGGGGATCGGAATGAGAGAAAGATTGACGGAGGGAACGGATCCTGTCCCAGTGGTAGCAGCAAGAGAGGACGCCACTGAGGGTGAAGATGATGATCAAGAGAAGGGCAGTGCCCAAGGGGAAGCCAAGGGACGGTCGAGATGCGTCGACATGCGGCGGCGAGATATCCGGGCTTTCCATGATGCGGTGATGATGTGGCTCCCACTCTCATGTGCGTGAGGAAGAGAATAGAAGGGAAGAGAAGAAGAGGGTTGTGTTGTTGTGTGTGGTGAATGTGAAGAGGGTGGTGGTATATAAAGAGGAAGAAGAATGGAAGGGAGGCAAATTGAAGTTGGTAACTCAGGAGTGAAGTCATGTTGAGTCTTGCCCATAGTACGGAATGATTGTGGGGACCACTATTGTTTTGGTGTTTTATTTAGGTTCTTGTTCGGTGGTTGTTACAAAAACATTACGCGTTTCAGTCAAGTGAGCCGCGACGCCCCGATAATGTACTGTAGTTTTTCTTTTCTTACTCCCCAATTTTCTTTACCAAAAACTAACCTATTATTAACATATATGTTATCAATGTATGTAAAATTTTTAAATTCTTCTGATAATTTAGAAGTAAAAGTAGATGATGTCATTAATGTTAATAATTTATATTTAATTGAATATTTAAAAGTAGTGTCAAATATTTAAATAATAGAAAGTGGTCAAGTTGAAGGAATAAATGGGGAAATGACAAGTTTAGTATTTACTCAAGAAATTTTAATTAATTTTTTTATTGAACCAAATGAGGAAAATTGTTGGTTTCATTATTTCATTTTTTTTTTCTTCATAAACTAAATAAAGTTGAGATAAAGTTAGGGTACTTGTTTTTATTTGCATTAAATGGGAGTTTAACACTTTCAATACATAAATGTAGAAGCAATGAGAGTGTTTGACTGATATTGAATGAGTTATAGTTTAGTGGTTACCGAGATACACACTTGGTTCTTTTTTTTCTTTTTCCATTTTTGTGTTGTTGACAACAATTTGTATGGTTGATTTTAATGAAATGAAAACGGAAACTTTACTAGAAGAAAATATTACATTCCCTACTTTATATTATGCATGCAATAAATATTTAATTTCCTATTAAAACTAGTGTAAAAATGTTATGTTTTAAATCGTTAAACCCGACGTTAACATTTGTATTCTAATTTATAATTAAATACGAATGGTTTCTTTTGATTTGTATTTACCTGGTCAAAAATATTAGATGCTATCAATTATTTAAAATCAATACCTTTAGCAGTGCACTTGTTTGTGTGACCTTTTAAGTTTAGACCAAAATCGCTTATAAATATAATAATAAAATAAGATTTTAATTTTTGCATTGTAAGAAACACATATGTTTATATATAATTAAACTTTAGAATAATAAATATTTTTAAATATTTATGTTAAATAAGTTATATTTTTTGCAAATATTAATAATTTATTTTAATAAATATTGAAATTTAATTCAGAAGTAAAAAAAAAAATTAGAAGTGATTGATGGATAGATAAGAAATTAATTCGTATAATTGTTTCTCTTATTTAGTTATTACTTGTTTAATGATTCAGCAGATATTAAGTTATAAAAGATACATTAGATACATATTAATTAAAAGCGTATTTGGGTTTTGAATTTATATATTCGAAACTAATTTTGGATAGTCAATTACAACTTGGTAAAGAATTAAATTAATAAAAAAAGGTATAAGATAATATAACATGTGCATATTAGGAAAGTGAAGTCCACTACTTTATAAGAGAAAAAAAATATTTAAATGAAAGTAAATATGTGAGGGAGTGAAGGTGTAAGGAAGAACATAGTCTTACACATCTATTTTCAGGGTTTCCTACATGTCATTCATCTATATCCTAATATAATTATATATTAATATTCGAGTGCAAATGAGTAGGCAACGGATAATGTATAATGTGTTAAAGTTCGGATTGAATGTATGATGTCAAGTCTAGTATTTTGTTGATGGTTCATAGGTATATATACGTAATATTCTAATTAGGAATTCATGTATGAGTCTAAATTCTACGTTAGCTAAAAATAAGAAAATAAAATATTATATAAAGATAAAAATACATAAATTTATTGTTTTAAGATTTTGAGTTGAGAGTAGTGTTAATATCTTGATTGAATTCAAGTATTATTATTATTATTCTGGCGAGATATTATGTATAAAATGATAAGATAAGAAGACATGAATATTATCTTTCCTTGAATGAAAACTATACATTTTTTTACTTTAATGAGTAGTGTCCATGCATGACAGTTGGACACATTAAATATAGTGATACATAGATTAGATAAGATTGAATATTAACAGTAAAAATAATTTAAGATATTGATTTGGAGTTGTATCCAGAGCCAGTTGGAAACATTGAAAATATATATTGACTACATAAGAATAATTTATATGTTTGACAATTAGATTAAAAATGATAGTAAAGAGTAATGTTTTTGCGTGGAGTGCAGGTGATTAAGATTGTGGAGTAAGATGGATATAGGTCCATAAGTGGAGGAGGGGAAATAGTATAGAATGAGATTATTTATTGAAGATTGAATATTGAAATGGAAAAAACTTTGACCAAAATAATAAAAAAGAAAGATATGAAGGCAATATATGCGGCTATTCGAATGCATGAAAGGCTGCGTGCTTATGGCCATAAATGTCTTCCACCATTTGTGTCTGTGCCCTACTGCATGCCGTTTAACTTTTATAATTTATACTCCATTTTCTAAATATATAAACTTATTTAATTTCTCATTTTATTATATTTTTAATTAAATTTATACTCCATTGTTTCAAAATGTTATAACATTTTCATGTGATTTTGTGTTGTGAGTGTAAAAACAGCGACTCAGTGACACCTATCTTTCTTCATAGACTAATAGACACGTATGTTTGCACTCCTGATTCTCAACAGAGAACATTATCACTACAGTAATAAATTTTGATAGGTAACTGTCCCAACCAATAATTGTGAAAGGGAAAGGGTAAGACTCTATTGAAACATCACTAAATAATTTAAAGGTGAACATTTCTTCTTTATCTTTCAATTTCATGTTTAATTACATTTTCTCACCTTAATTGATTTGAGGTAGAAGAATTATGTAAAACCATACTCTTCTGATCTAGTTATATTTAACTAAGTTTTCTTCTACCTCATTGACTCGAGCTTAAGAAGTTTAACCTATGAAGTTCTTTAGTTATCGTGAGAAATATAAAAAACATATATCAGACAAAGATCACCGATGCTATGTATGTCTTAGGATGTTGGAAGTAGAAGTAAATATTTTTGAAAAAGACATTTGTGAGAAGTTAATTTGTGAACCGAGTAGATAAAGCTAACGTGGAAAGGTAATATGAAACTTGCAATGTTAGGTGTTAAAAGATCGCCGATGGTGTGTACACGAATCGATGACGAGGACTTTTGCTAACATTTTCTGAGTCCCAAAGTTGAAGGTTACAATTTCGCTTTTGCCAATTTTCTTATCATGCTTTTAGAATGTCTCACAACTGGAAGTGAACACTAACATGGGAAACTTTCACGCCGGTTAGTCGACTATTTGTTTTGTCGTTTCGTTATGGAAAAAGATATCAAGCCAATACTAAGATATGATATGATCAAATGATAATCAAATTGTTTAACCAGTGAAATACTAAATTAAAAGTAGGAAATGAAATAATTTTAGTAAAAGCTGAAAGAGCAAATACTACTACTTTTCTTCTAAAAGAAAAATACCACTAATGAGAAAATCTTAAAAAGGAAAAAAAAACTGTTTTTTTTAAAGATTAGTAATATAAAAAAGTCATTTTGATACATTTTACTAAAAAACCATTACACTTTTTATAACCAGAAAAAGTAAACATCAAAATAAAACTTTTTTTATGTGGGACTTCAAAATTTTTAAAATTCACTTGTATTGTATTCTTCTATCAAGAAAAAAAAATGATGGTGTAAAGGTAGATATAAACAAAATGTTTTTGACATTTCCTTACAAGAAATTACTAATTCCAAAAGATTCTAATATTAATGATGTTATAAACGAGAATTGCCCTCAGCATTTATTAATTACTTCAAATAACATAAACCAATTGCTCATAATAATAGTTACTTAGTCTCTAGAAGTGTTGGAGTTCAATTTTTGTTTCTCAGAATTAAAATGTTTTATTTTGATTTCCTACTTTTAAAACCATATAATATATATTTCTCACTTTATTAACTGCTAGTTGTGATAGTTAATGAAAAATACAACGAGAGCAAACTAAATCTAAGTAGACATTAACCCTCTTAAGTCAGGTTAACATTAATTTCCATTAATGTTACTTTCTAAGATCAAACAACTTTACAACTGAGTTTTATTTTGATATTAATGACAAACAAATTAGTCTAATAATTTTTTTTCTACTCTTTTAAATATATTTAAATGTCATTAAACAAATTAACTTGCTCCTAGCTGTGGATGGTGAAAAGAGGCGTGTGAAATTCAGAAACTTGTTTGGGTGCTTTAGAAGTTCCTAGGTCTCAATCTTTGACTTTCGAACACTTAATTTTCTTTTCAACAATAATATAGCAAAAAAGAATATGAAAAAAATTATTATCAATAGACCTATTAAAGTAATAATATATTATATCCACTAATTTATATGTATATAATAAAACAAACTTCTAAACAAATTTATACATCAAATCAAGCTTTCATAAATGTTAGGTCGGACTTTTAGAAAAAGAAAGTTTATGACAATGACAAGTGATAAATCCAAATCAAAATATTTTATTTTGTAACACATTAAACTCCAACTCGATCTTATTAACTTACACCTCTAAAATTACAAACACGTAATTCATTAAAAATGTGAATGAGTAAATTAAAAAAAAAAATAATTAAAGTGAAATCCTCATAAAAGCTTTGTACATTTTCAATGTATGAAATCACTCACATTTTTTTCTCCGTAATGTTAAATGGTTTTATAATTACGAAGGTAAATAAGAATCAAGCATTATATAAGTTGATTGGAATTCAGTATATTTTTGAATCATGTATATTGCTTCAACCCTATTATTTAAATTGACAAGAAGTCCCTGGAATATTCATGATTCTTGTAGGTGTTTGTACAGAGAATTTTGAGAGGATGATTTCTTTGAAGAGTGAATTTGGAATACTTTACAATACAATATATTGTTTAAGAAAGAAATTTAAAAAGAAATTAAAATTATATAATTTTATGAAAGTAATTAAATTACTTAAGTAGAGAATTTTAAATTTTATTTAAAAAATGTAAGAATTTAATTCTTTCATATTTTAAAATTTATGTAACTTTTTCACACTTTTTTAACTTAATTTTAATTTAAGGTCATTGTTTTGATTAAGGCATTGTTTGGACGGACGATTACATTTTGTTCGATGTCAAAATCTTTTATTGATGTTCATAGAATTTTTTTTTATTTAAATTATTAGAATCATTTTTTTTATTATTACCACTATTATTTGTCATTTGGTATTAGCTAGATTTTTTTTTCTATCAATATTAGGAAGACTTTATGAATGGAAACTCGATTTATTTGATTGATGTTTATCATAATTGTTTTTATTGTGACTGATACAATTGTTAGTAGAGATGGCAACGGGGCGGGACGGGGACGGGTTTCGCTATCATATACCCATTTCCGCATAAAAAATTCATTCTCATCTCCATACTCAAATCCAACGGGTATCAAACTTTTGTCCCATCCCTATCCCCACCGGGTAACGAGTATAATCTCGTACTCATACCCAGTGGCGAAACTTGGACAAAAAATTTGGGGGTGCCAAATTATATTTTTTATTTTTTTAGTTAAGAAAAAACTCTTCATTTCTTCTACTTAAAACAAGCACACATAATAGTATAATTCAGAAAAATATGATTATCATTCATTATTAAATCATGATACCAAACCATGAATACCATTTTAGATAAACCTTTCCTACCTCATCAATTTGATTTGGTGAGTAATGTGAAATTTGATGACACTTTTTTCAAATCGCGTTCTAATGAATTTTTAAATTCATTATATGTAACTCTAGAAACTTGAGAGATATGTAACGTAGATGCAATTTTTTTACATGTTTATCACAAACTTTCCTCCTTCCAAAAAAAGAATTAATTCTTTTACTATTTATCATAATTATTCTAATATAAATTTATCATCTCTCCTATATAAATTCAAAACTTTATAAATTTACCATAGGTAGGAAAACACAAAATCCTTAAATTTCATAATTAAGGGTTATATTCTAACCTCCGTTTCTAATCTATCTTTTTGTAATTTTTTCTTCTCACACACTTTCGTAATAACTTACATGGTAGAAAAATTTTATAACAAAAACGAAACCCTAATCTCTTTTATAAATCAATATTTCCATTACATTTTTTATTTTATTTATTATTATTATTTTCCATAATATAAACTTAATATAAATAATATATAATTATAATTTAAAAAATATATATAAATATATATTAAAAAAATTCCAAAAAATTTTGGGGGAGCCGTGGCTCCCCCCTGTCATTTTAAAGTTCCGCCAGTACTCATACCCGTACCCATGTTCTAACTATTTCAATATTAATTTTTATAAAAGAAAAAAAAGTTACGGTAAAGAAAACATAATATTATCAAATATTCAATATTAGGAGGATGATTGTTTCTTCCGTATAAAATACTTTGAAATAAATTATAATTGTCTACATTTTAGATTAGAATACCAAATAAAATTTCATAACAACCAAAACATTTATTAAATTTGCAAACTACAACATTGATGAAACTTAGTTGATAAAATTTAAAAATATTTCAAAAAAATATAAAAGGAAACAAATATTCAAATTAAAATATATTTTAAATGTTTTTTTACTTCAATTTTTTAAATTCTAATGAATATCTTTTTTATACACTAATACAAATTATAATACATCACTTGATCAAAATGACACAAAGAACAAATAATAAACATAATAATAAAATTTTGACATAGATTTTGTATCTTTTGAACTTTAATATATGTTGGATAGTGACAAATAAATATTCATAGCAATTACATTAAATTTTTATATTGTAGTAAATAAAAGTTATTTATACAATTAAAATGAGAAAATTACAGTATGATTAATAATGAGTTATAAAATAATAAATAATTAGATAGAATATATCGAAATATTATTTTACATGATGAAAATAAACAATAAATAAAAATATTAAAAAACTAACAAATGTGTGTTTTAGAAATAATTTGAGAGATATTGAAAGAAATTGCACAAAGGAAATCAAATGTATAATTAAGATATGATAAAAAAATACCTTAGAGAACTAATTATTAAATTATGTTTGAAGTGGTTAAAATTAAATAGAAATATCATTAGTGACCAAAAAAATTTGTCATTAAATTACAAATAAATTAGTAATTAAATTGGTCATTAAATCAAGTACCAATTCGATTATTGAATCGGTCACTAATTTAATCATTGATTTAGACAATAAATAAATTACTACCACCAATGACGAAAAATGTGACTGATATAGGTTAATGACTAAATCAGTCACTATTTCATGTTTTTCTTGTAGTGAATTATCATATATTATTTCTAAATATCATTATATATATATATATATATATATAACTTTAACCACTTCAAACATAATTGAAAGTGAAAAAATTACAGTATGATTAATAATGAGTTATAAAATAAAAAATAATTAGATAGAATATATCGAAATATTTTTATACATGATGAAAATAAACAATAAATAAAAATATTAAAAAACTAACAAATGTGTGTTTTAGAAATAATTTGAGAGACTATCGAAAGAAATCGCACAAAGAAAATCAAATGTATAATTAAGGTATGATAAGATGAAAAATATCTTAGAGAACTAAGAAAACTTTTCAAATATCAACATATATACTCAATGGTTGAAAAATAACAAAAATTATTTTAATGAAACAAAAG
>Ga0214545_1012882_pt1 | contig 10668 bp, 3 predicted proteins | sample CNSS4metaG_FD_160064 | JGI IMG/M metagenome (GOLD analysis project Ga0214545, IMG submission 160064) | Root nodule microbial communities from cowpea collected in UCLA plant growth center, Los Angeles, California, USA - CNSS4 | ecosystem: Host-associated > Plants > Roots > Nodule | place: USA...
ATATATATATAATATACTTTGTAAAAAGAAAAGAAAAACACAAAGATTCTTCCAAACAACAAGTTCTCTCACTAATTATTTGGATCAAATTTAATTAGTTAAAAATTAAATCTGTGATGGGTTAAATATTGTTAGTTTAATTTCAAAAAGAAATTATTTTCTAAATCAAAGTATAGATTTATTGATATTAAATAATAAATGAAATTTGTAGAAGTTGCCTATTGTTTATTCTATTGATCCTATGGTAATAAGCCTCAATTGCACCTTCAATGTAAGTTAGTTACTGTAAGAAGTGTGCATTTAAGTCACCAAATACTTTCTAGCTAGCTAGGAATGATTTGCAACATAGTTCATAGAGTTTTAACCTATTTCATGCAAAGTATATATTGTTTTTTAAGTGTTTTTGTATTTATTCCAGCAAACTTTGCATTTTTTTTATAATATCAATAGTAAAGATCGATTTATACACATACCATGTAATCCAAAATTCAATTATAATATAATTTACATATTTAAAAATACTTAACTAATATAAATATATATAGTATGCAAATTCAACAAACTAAATATTAGTTTAGTTATTGTTGAAACACTACTAGAAATTCTTATATAATATGAAATTTTTCTTGTGAATTTATTAAAAAAATTTGCAAGAAAAAATTTTTTTTCTCTTTTTTTTTAAGAATTTTAAATAACAGGTAATTCCTTCGTATGTAATCATTTCTTACAAAATTATAAAATTTACAAATATTTTCTACAAAATTTATTGCGAAAAGTATTTTATACAAAATATTTTACAAAAAAATTGATAATAATTTTTTACAAATTTTTTTCTTAACAAAATTTATAAGTATTTTTTACGACAAAATTTTTAAAACAAAATTGATAAAAAAATATGAATTTTTTTAATATTAAAAAAATCATCTATTATTACTAGTTCCAAATCTTCACAACGAGATTATAAAGAAAGAATAATTATCCATGCTGTGCTGTTTTGATATATATTGGTCAACTTAGATTTTGTGAATGTGAGCCGTACTGTCATCTAGAATTCATTTAAAAAGAAAATAAATAAAAAATAAATGATATGAATCTATGGATCGAGTAAACTTAAATATTGCGATTACATTTATTTGGTCAAACAGCATGTATTCATATCAGAAACCTTTAAAAATAGTAGAAAAAATACGTGCATTATTTGGGGCGTATCAGATTCAGATCTCATACGAACTTATTATTGCAATTATTGTTATTATTATTTATAGGAATTGAATTCAGATCTTAAAATAAGGTAAATAACTTACCGTTACAAGCAATTGAGTTGTATTTCCTCATACAATATTAGATCATGTCATCTTAATATTTAACATGAAGTGTATTTCTTTTTCTTTTATTTATTTTCATAAATTTCCATTATACAAAATAAAATATCATAGATTACTAAAATAATCACTATTAAAAATAAAAAATTATAATTGATCTTTAAATTAGTCACTAATTAATTAAAAATTAATTTAAAAATTAATTCTTTTGGTAAAAAAAAAAACATCGGTAACTAATGTTTAGTTACATTTTTTTGGTAATTAAAATATTGATACTTAAATTTCATACTACAACAAAACTGTTAATTTGCAAGAGAAATTAACTAGAGAAAATATCACTCACTAATTTCTCGCTATTTAGCGAGAGATCATCGACAAAACATTTCGTAACTAATTGGCTTGTATAGTTTTTCATGAACTAGTTCAAAGATAAAATCCTTCTCCGGTTCCTCCATTGTAACAAGAAAATTAATATATAGCACATCAATGACTCAATTGGCAAGGGATTTAGTTAGGGTTTAGCTACGAATTACTTTGCTACGAGTCAGCGAGAAATTTGCTATAATCACTTTGTTAGGGATTAGTTAGGGATTTACTACACATATTTTGCTAGGGATTCGTTAGGATTTGCTACAATTACTTTGCTAGGGATTTGCTACAAAATCATTTTGCTAGAAATTTACTACAAATACTTTGTTAGGGATTAACTAGAAATTTACTACAAACATTTTGCTAAGGATAGGGATGTCAAAAAAATTCATACCTACGGGTATCCATGGATAAAACCCGCAACAGGTAGGAAATGGATATTGTAAATGGATACCTGCGAGTAACGGGTATAGGTATTTTTAATATCCACATGTTAATGGGGTGGGTACGGTTATTATAGTATCCGTACCTGTGGATACTCATATTTGTTATACTCTAATTTAAATTAAAAAAAAAACATGATTAAAATATTAACATATTGATTTTGAATGAGTTATTTTTTTATCAATTAGTTTTTTAAAAAATCATTTCTTTGTAAATTGTCATTCAACACTATTTAAATGGGTTATTTGGACTTTATTTAAAATTTATGAATATTATGTATTGTATTTTATTTGAATTTACGATTAAAATATGTTGTTAAATATTATTTTAATTTTTTGTAAATACCCGCGGGTACCCGTGGGTATCCATGGATATTAAAAAATTATGTGGATACCCATATAACGGATACCTGACAGATATGGGTACGGGTACGGAACATATATTTATCTAGCGGGTAGGGTACAATGGAGTTACTACCCGTACCCTACTCATCCCGTTGACATCCCTAGTTAGGAATTAGCTATAGTTTGTTGGGGATTAGCTAGGGATTTGCTACAAACATTTTGCTAGAGATTAATTAGACATTTGCGACAACTAGTTTGCTAGGAATTAATTATGCATTAGCTAGGAATTAGCTACGGAATAGTTCTATCGATAATTAGCTACCTATAATTTAACTACGATTCAATGTCCTTGTTGTGTACTCGCTCATATGAAAATTTGTTGTGGTATTAGAAATTAATTTAGAGACCAATTATAATTATTTGAATGACTTTTATTTTATTAATTGATATATAAATTTGTCACTATAATAATTAATAACTTTTAATCACTATTATTAATAAGATTTTTCCTTGATTTGATCTTTAATAGGTATTCTCAAATTTAAGTTAATTTAATTATTTTAGAATAGGAAATGTTTTCAAACTTTTAACACAACTTTAAATCGTTTTTTTTTTTCATTGGAAACATAAGATTTATTCTATTACATTTAGATAAAAATTATAAAAGCTAATTAGTGTTACAATATAAAAGGGCCCATTGATGGATCTAAGGATATTCTTTTAAAAACAAATGTATGCCCTATTTTTTTTAAATATAAGCTTTTTATTTTATTTGAGATAAATAGTAAGTATGATATATATATATATATATATATATATATATATATATATATATATATATATATATATATATATATATTAAGAAAAGTTAAACCTTCTTAAATGATTAATTGCATATTAACATTAATCTTTCTTTTAACAAACACACCATACATGTTTAATTACTTTAATAATTATCTCAACAATTAAAAGAACTCAAAAACAAAATTAAAATTAAAATTTCTTTAATCATTACTTACCTTAATCATTAATTAAGAGGATTGAAACAAAATTAATGAAATTATTGTTTCTTATGTAATAAGACAGTAATTTTTTATTGCATTATACCCTTTTATTTATAGTTATTTATAAAATTTAAATATTAATTAGTTTTCATGTTTTTAATGTATTAATTAATGAAATACGTTATGACTTAAATCAATTATAAAATACAGTCCACAATCATTCTCCAAAATTAAAAATTATCAGTATTTGAAAAAGAAAATAGTAACTTAAACTGAAGTAAAAAGGAACAAAATAAATAATTGTTACAGAATAAAAAAATAAAACACATGTTGGTAAAAATAATAAATTAAAAAAATATTTTAGCCTATTTTTTAGATCTTCTTTGTTCGTTAAATATTTAAAATATTCATCGCATAATTTTAAAGCTTTAGTTATCGAATTAATCTTTCATATATTTAATATATTATTCCGAAACAAATTTCATTTGAGAAAACGCTAATCCATCTAAATTTGAATATTGGTTCAAATGATACTCAATGCAATCATTTTAAGCAAAATAATAAATAACAATAATATTTTTGAATGATACTATATTGCTCACCACTGACATTAAAATTCAAAATAATTTTCAACATTATAGTGTTCTCTCCATCTATATTACTTTTATGTATCTAAATTAGTTTAGTTTTTAACAATTTTTAATATATAATTATGGTTCATACTAAATCTGTAAGTTAACTTAAAATTAAAAAAAAAAGTTAAATGAAATTTAAAAACATTAAAATTTAGTTTTAAATAAAAATATTTAAATAGTAATAATAATAATAAGTTGGTTTAAATAATATTTCTATGATTAAATTATATTGTTTCACGTTGTTTCTGAGGACAATGTCCCATCAAGTATGAATGCACTACAATGAGATAAGCACTTACAAATAAAACAAACCAACAAATATTAATTATGATACTTAATGTGCGTTATTGCGGGTAGGTTTTCGGTTTCTCACTATTTCCTTATAATTCTATTTTTTATTTGAATATTTATATATTTATTTATATTATAATGTGGTTATATTAAACAGACAAAAGCGTATTTTTTTATTACATGTAATATTAAATTTTATAATTAATTTGAGAAAAAATTGTATTTCGTTCGTTTATATATTTCTTGAATCATCTATCATGTTTATTTTGTAACATAAGAAATTCAAATCTAGTTTTCTAAATCATTTAATAATTAAAATAAAAACTTAAAATGTTATTAAAATAATGACATAAAATAACATATTCGAAAAATAGAGAGAGAGTCAACGAGAAAAGAAAAAACTACATTAAAGAATGAAGACAATACGATCAAAGCTGGTAAGATTTGTCTGAAGTTGATAAGAATATAAAATTCAGCATGCATTTGCTGCGACTTATATATTAATTATGATAGTTCTACGTAGACACGTGTTTGTTAAATAATATTTGGATAAAAAATTATTTAAGTTTAAGGAATAGAATTTAAGTAAACAAAAATGGTCTCCACGTGGAATTTATATGAGCACGTTAGGTGAAATGTAATTGTTTACCAAATCCAGCACCACCAATCTAAATGTCTACAAGATATATAATATTAATGGAAATGTTAATGATAAAAAAATATATTGAATATTTTTATTGGTATAATTTAGTAAAGTTGAAGTTTTTAAAGATTGATTCCAATTAACATTTTTAAATTTCATTCGTCAACATTACTCTTTTTAATAGTTTAAAAGTTTAAGTTTTCATTGACTTTTTTAACCCTTACTAAATAGTTGTATATTTTCATTTAGATTATTATGAGAAAATTTTAAACGACAAATAGTTTAAACTATAATGAACAAGTTGGTGGATACACGTATTTTTTCAACGAATCATCGACGAACAAGAATTTATTAGTAAAATTCTAGAAGGTAATTTTTATCGAAGGATTTTACCAATGGAGTAATCCTTCAATAATTACCGACAGAGGGGTCCTTCGGTAATTATTGACAAAAATTTTCGTCAGTAATTCACGTACGTAATATTATTGACAGATATATCCATCAGTATAATCCGCAATAAATAGAGTTTAACCTTTTAATGCAGTGAGCTTTATGCTGCACTCAAATTTGCACTAAATAAAATTGTCAATAAAGCTGCAATAAAATAATAATAACCTCACATATTTTGTAATTCTAGTAAGACAATCTAAACAAACATTGCAATACCATACAACATCAAATAATAGTATATTTATAAGTAATGTATCTAGACTAGATTAAAAAAATGTCATAAGTATCTAAAAACAAGTCCTCATAATCTGCATAATCATTATAATTATTTTCTTCTTTTTTAGGGGATTGTGGTTGGACTGGGGTGGGCTAGACTGGAATGGGTGGCTACTAGGACGATGTTGGGCTAGACTAATGTTGTTAAAGCGAGTTTGGACATAAGGTGGCAGGAATTCCATGACTAGAATTTGGAAGCTTTGAAACTGGCGCTCAAATTTTCATAAGCTTGATCACATGCTTTTAGTCATTGCATGAGTAGTAGAAAGATATTTTGCCAAAACCAATTTGAACTTACACATGGTAAAAAGGGAAATTGGGGACTGATATATGGAGATCATAAACATAGCTCTAAACTACCTAAATCCAAAAGCACATAGTAAAACATCCAATCAAACTACATGTTCACTCAAGAACATAAACACATTCATTAGCATAATTAAACATGTTAACACAATTCAACCCCACAAGATAAATACGAACACATGTTCAAAGTTAAAGCCCTCAAATTCAAACTACCAAGATCAAAATGAACACAATTCAAATCAATTTCGTCAAACCAATTCTACCTTAAAACCAATTAAAACCATACCTCTAAATCAATTAAAGCAAACTAGTAGCGTAGAGAGACAACCACACAGAGAGACATGCTCAACCAATAAGGTCGAACCCAACAATGAAATCACCTCTTACCCAACGATTGGTATGTCAGCGAACACAGAAGGCCCCTCGACAACTAATGGAGCAACAACCATAACAGGGTCCCTCAACGACTGGAAGGCCAGCAAACGCGACACAGACCCTCAAATGCAAGCTCCCTCAACCCACAAAGAACAATATGTAACACTTAGTCCACAAATGTCACAACAAATCACAATGGCCTACAACAAGGTCACGATAGGGTCATAATAGGTAGTGGTAAGGTCACGATAGTGTCCATGCATGGCCAGCGCGAGGTTGGACTTTTGCTTTCTTTGATGAAATTGGGATGAAACTAAAATTAGGGGATGGAATCTCAAATGCAATTATAATTTCATTGAAGACTTTACCGACAACTTTGATCCATTGATAAGTAAGCCACATTTATGGGTACGGGATATTAAAAAAATTATGCGAGTAGCCGCATAACGGATACCGGACGAATATGGATACAGGTACGAGACAAATATTTATCTAGCAAGTAAGGTATGGGGGAGCTACTACCTGTACTCTAGTTGCTCCGTTGACATCCCTACATATGACCTGACTAAAGAATATTTTCATCACTAAATTAAACAATCCATCGGTAATATTATTGATAATTAACCATTATTGACAAATTTAAATCGGTCGATAATTAACGTTTTCTTGTAGTAGTCTATACTAATCATTCATTATAAACAATTAATTACTCACACTAATATAATTTTCACACTTATAATTCAAAATATTAATCCTAATTTATATATATTTCCATTTATAAACTCTCTTCTAACCTAAATCTAGGACTATTTTTCATGAAAAATACTTGAATCGCATAGTCTTATAAATAACTAAATAACAATTCGGGTGTACTGTTTGAATAGTTCAAAAGCACCATTCTTGATGTTCCTTTCCTTATGACATAATTAGTATTTTGTTTTTGGAGTTACAAATACTACTTAAAGTCCCATTTGATTTTGATGAAGCTATTTGATTTAAATGAGTTATCATTGGAAAAAGAAATTCTTTCGAATGAAGATGTGGATAACTGGTGTTGAACAAAAAAATTTAATAATTATTAAAATATGTCCAAAGAAAAACCTTTTACTAATAGTTAGATTAAAAAATAATTAGTTTCCCACTATTATTATAAAAAATAAATATTGTTACAAACCAAACAATCATGCATTTGCTGTTTTTCGAAATATTCGGGAGTTGGATCAGTGTCAACTCTCACGTTTGGGCGGCATTTGATTTCTGAGCCCAATAAACTTTACGAGCCCAATATGCCTGTGCAACGCAAATCATTCCTATAGTTAAGTGTTTTTTTTTTTTTTTTTGGAAAAGCAATTTAAAATTTCTAGAAAATTAGGTTAAATTAGAAGTATATTCAATTTGAGTAGTTTATCTTATTTGGATAAAATAATTTAAATTTATTAAATTTTATGTTTTCTAATTACTATTCAATTTATTTTAATACTAGCGTAACATAGACATTATCGCGCATGTGTGTACACACTGTTTAAATATGAATGATACTATATTAGTAGGTGATAATAGTGTAATGTTATTAAGTTAATATACAAAATAAATGTATTTATTAAAAATAAAATGAAATGAATAGAGAGAATAATTGTTGATGAATTAAAAAAAAGGAAAAAAGATAAACCGTTTTATAGAAAATAGGTTAAAGTAACTGTTAATTTTAAAAAATTTAATAAATAATTATATTGTAAAGGATATAATTGGTATTATGAAACGTGGACACAAAAGAAAGAATTTCTTTGTATATTACTAATGTAAACATAGGCGTTTATCGCATCTGTTTGTACGCATTTTTTAAATATGAATAACATTATATTAGTAGATGATAATAGTGTAATGTTATTAAGTTAATATATAAAATAAATGTATATTTCTTAAAAATAAAATGAATAGAATAGAGAGAATAATTGTTGATGAATAAAAAAAGAAAGAAAAAAGATAAACAGTTTTATAGAACATAAGTAAAAATAACCATTAATTTTAAAAAATTTAATAAATAATTATATTGTAAAGGGTATATTTAGTATTATGAAATGTGGACACAAAAGAGAGAATCTTCTTTATATATTGTTATAGATTATAGATTATATATTATTTAATAATTTAAAAATACTAATTAGTGGTGTTTCTTGTTGATGTTGGTTAAAACAAATTCATTAGCTATTACCAATATTTTTTTATCCATGTTTACGATAATTTTTCTTCATTTATATTGACTGAAATTAATTTTACTAATATTAGTTAATTTTTTTATTGACGTTAGTCAAAATTATTTTTTAATATCATTAATTAAGTTAAATATTTTAATATTTTAAAATTAAATATTAATTAAAATATATCTCTAATTAATAACAATTGATTGTAAACAAACTAGTATTTTTCCAATTATTTATCATTGGGCTTTGTGGGGATCACTTTGCTGGTGATGTATTTCTTCAATAACACATTTCCAAATGGCCTTTACTTCCTGCACACCTGAATCTTTCTCATGCACCCCTTAGATTTTTCAAAATGATAAAAGTGACTTGTGGATTACATCTTCCAGAAATTTAGAACAAGCTTTCCAGAATCTACGGAACAAGGTTTTTGTAACAAAATTTTCAGAATGAAATTTCTGAAATATATGAAATATATTTCCGAATAAAGATTCTTATATAATGTTTTATATAACGAGTGTTCCAAAATATCATGTAATATGTTTTGGAAAAAAATTAGAATATAAAAAAGAACTTTTCAAAATGAGTTTTTTTTTTTTTTAGATTTTCTCTCTTCTTTGTAGCATTCTTTCACTCTTCCTCTTTTGCAGCAATGGAAAAATTTTAGATTTTGTAGCATTCTTTTACATGTTTTGGAAAAATATTTTAACTTTATCCATGTATTTTCTTAAAATGTCTATTCACTACGAAACGCTACAAGAAAAAAATTAATTATCCATAAAATGTTTTTTGTAGTTTATTTTTTTGAAAAATAAATATTCATAAATTATGTTTCATGAAGAGTTATGTATTTTCAAGGATATATTCTTCTAGAAACTCAAATAAAACTCTCTCTTCTAGTGCAACTCAAAAGGATCATACAGATTATCTAAAACACCCTTCTATGCATGTGACTGATTTTTAAGTGGATTGTACGATTACATGTTATTTCCTTTATATCTTTGGTGTTTTTTTTTCCGGCAAAGATCTTTTGTCTCTTTAAATTAGTTTAGGTTGTTTAGCTTCATTTAGCATTTTTCTGTTCTTCTTGAAATTTATATACTTTTGTATTTTACTTTTCTTAATGACTTTTATGTGCTATACATATCGTAGCTTTTGCTAAAATTAAAAAAAAAATTACGGATATGTCAATAAAATTATGGTCTTGAGCAACTAATTTCTTTTTCTAGTCGTTCTACGTTGACATAATTACTATAAAAAAATTATTAGTGATTAATTTCAGAGATAAAAAATAATTAGTTATTATTGTGGTTAATTTTGATATCAATTTATAAATTAAAAATTATTAATAACTCAAATAGTTTTTAAGTTGGTCTTTAAATTGATCATCATAGTAAATTAGTCTTTACATTGGTCACTAACATTACTTATCAAAGTTTTACCTACAAAAAAAATTGGTTTTAAAATTTGTCTTTTAGAGACAATTTTTTTTGTAGTTAATGTTAATGATCAATTTAGAGACCAATTTATTATAATAACCAATTTAGAAACCAATTTATAAACTATTTTAGTTACCAATAATTTTTATTTTATAAATTGATATTTAAATTAATCACTATAGTAACTAATTATTTTTTGTCACTAAAATTTGTCAATAATAAAAAATTTTCTTATATCGAATTCATAATAATCAATAACTATTTACATATTTTTCATATTTATCCGCTCATTTCTCATTCCTTAAGATTTAGAGAACATTTTCCATTATATATTTTTGCTAAAGAATTTATGTATATAGTCCAAAATTAGGGGTGTCAAAATGATCCAATCTGACTCACATGGGTTGACTTACTATGGGTTGAGTTAAAAAAGGGTAAACTCAATTCGGTTCACTTTTTGACGAGTCAAAAACTTTGCAACCCAACCCAATCCACCACAAGTTGGTGGATTAGTAGGTTGACTCACTTGCGAATGTTTTGTTTTTTTTTTTTTTTGCAATTTATTTTAT
>Ga0214545_1012883_pt1 | contig 10667 bp, 10 predicted proteins | sample CNSS4metaG_FD_160064 | JGI IMG/M metagenome (GOLD analysis project Ga0214545, IMG submission 160064) | Root nodule microbial communities from cowpea collected in UCLA plant growth center, Los Angeles, California, USA - CNSS4 | ecosystem: Host-associated > Plants > Roots > Nodule | place: USA...
AGCTATGTAATATAAGTGTTATGATGAATCAAATTTCCCTCACCACAAGGTTAGCCCTTACTGGATTTCAGGCCTCCTGCTACTCTCACCACAGGAGTCAGTCCGCTCTAGGTGAGACTAACTGGCTGCTCAGAGTGTCAGGATGCAACCTTACCTTGAATCCTTACCTGGTTATACAGATGGGGCACCACCATGGACACCCACTAACAGGGGCCATGAAATTACATCCCGACCACTGAAGCGTAGCCCCGAAGGTCTCACCTAGAGACCCCAAGGAATTACACGCTGACACGGACAAACATTCATAAAACAGTAGTAAGGGAACATTAAATTATATTTACATTTCCACACCAACCCCTAAGATTAATTCCTCATGCCCATCATATTTCGAATCCATACTACTAATAATCACCACCCCATGAGTCTAGGGCCTCATTTCGTATTAATACCATGTTCCTTTAGTTTCACACCTCTCATTCATTTAACATGCCAACTTTCATACTAGACCCGTCATACACAATTCGTGATTCATGCCAAGCACGCATAATACTCCATTATATACATGTTTCTCATCATACAATTCACACCCAAACCAATATCAATCATCTAAGACTAAACGAACACCCAAACAGCGCACTGCCTCGCCCAATCCCTCGCTCAGGCTGAAGGCGAGGGCTCAAAAGGGGAAACAGGGAGCAATGCGGGATCTCGCTTAGGCAAGACCCCTCTCGCCTGGGCGAGATGCTCGCTCGCTCAAAACGTCGAGCAGGTCGCCTGGGCGACCTTTCGCGCAGGAGCCTTAGGCGAGCTCCCTGTTTCATCTTGCCTAGGCGAGACTGACTCGCTTGGGCGAGATTTACAGGTCTTGTCACTGGTTCATCTGGAACAGCCATGTTTTCAAACCAACCAAACATACAAAATGTTCTCACGCATCAAATCGAAAGATTAAACCATACAAGCAGCAGCCAACTCAAACACCGACCAAAACAACTAGAAACTAAGAACTCTAACATCCCGTACCTGGAAGAGGGCTAACGGAGCTTCGACACGGGACCTCGAGGTGAACCAACTCAAGGATGGCTCGCAGAACTGGCAGGACAGCGAAATAGAACCAGGGAAACTGAGTCACGGGGCTTTTAACCGAACATATGAAACAAGACAGCGGAAAGGGAATCAGTACGGGTGGGAGAGACACTTACATGGAGTAGAAGACCCTTTAGCTTACGTGACAGTCGAACGAAACCCTAGCGGAGGGGTGACGGCTGCAGCTCCAGGCAAGGGCAAAGTTTTTTTCTGAAAATGGTAAGGTACGTTAGGTTTAGGGCAGACCTAAAGACTTTATTCGTTGGGCCGGCCTTAGGCCCACTTACAAGGGCAGCCCACTAACTTTAGGGCAGAAAAATAAAAGGGGGCCTCCTTAGAGCAATGGAAGTTTATTATACAAGGTGTTTAATCGAAGGCATACCATGTTTAGTTGCATTCGATTACGGAAGACAACAATGTTGTGAGCCAAAGATTGGTGGAGAAACTCGAGTTAGCCACAAGCTTTCATCCGAGTCAAGCATGGATCAAATTCAGTACGAGGCAATGTGTGGAAGAATTATAATGTGATATTGCTCCTATGGACGTTTCCCATCTTCTTTTGGGATGGACATGATTTCGTTTTAAAACACTCAATCTTGATGAACGTTCCCCTTATTTGAGGCAAGAGGGACACAAAATGGAGTTGAAATTTATAACACCAAGACAAGTCGTAAGGATCAACATTGGCTGAAGGACGAATTAGAAAAAGAAAGAATTAGAAACTGCAGAAGGAAGGTATAGTGAAGAAAAAGAAAAGGAAGTGGAGAAAAAGATGATGGAAATTTTATTTCTCAATATTTTTTCTTCTACATTTTGTCATGTCATTTTACAGGAACAAAAGGATAAGCAAGTCAATGAAACACACCAGCTTCCATGTTTGAAAAGGAAGCTTGTTCACAATGCTTTATTATGCATTTGGTCCGCTGATGAGCCCCAACTTCGTCAAATACAACGCATGGAATTATTTCTTTTGACATATCAAGGTAGGTGGGGTAGTGTTGGCAAGAGAGGTGCTCCACGGATTGCAACCACTGGAAAGGACCAAATATGAATATATTCAAGTTGAATTTGATCCTAGAGGAAGAGAATTAGTTTCAAGTTGAGGAAAAATGAAGTCATTCACAAGATCATAATAAACTTATATTAAAACTAGGAGAAAAATAAAGCCTTAAGATTCGGGACGAATCTTCTCGAAGAAGGAGGGTGTGATATGAATCACATCATAGCTCAAATAGAGAAGTACTAACGACCACTTTGCTGCAGTTAGTTCATTTTTAGTTTTTGAAGTTATTAGTCTGTTTAAATATGGTCCAATTCATTGTAAAATTGGCTTACCAAATTATGTTTTGGTTTAATCAATTAATGGGTTCTGGTTTAGTTTTATTTCAAGTTGTAATGACGACCCAATTGCAACTTAGTCATCAGCCTTTGGGAGACCAAGAGGATGCTTGGCTGAATTGTTTTGGGTGGCTTTTAGGTTGCCATAATTTCAGTTACAATCAGTCATTAAGTAGTAGGATCATTAATAGTTTTAAGTGGGATGTAATTTCAATATATGTGTCTTTTGTAATTCCATTGGTTAAAGCTTCTATATAAGCTGAACCGTTTTAATTAATGAAACAGGTTGGGTTTTATTCAAAAAATATTAGAGTTTTATGTCTTCTATCTTAGTGAGAGTGATTCTCCTAACTTCTTGAGTGATTCAAGAATCCATGAGTTTTATCGAAGTTCTTTTTTCCCTTTGTGTGTTTAAGCTCTTAGGCTTATCTTCCACTCTTGGAAGTATGATGTCTATCAGTTTTCACTACATCTTCTTCTCTATTTCCATTTTCACATTTTAAATAATTTTTCAAATTTCTTGCTTATTAGCATTCCAATTTAGATACACCAATAAAACGAATCCATCCTCTGGATTAACATCATTTGGTATTCAGAGCTTAGCTCACTAGATTTGGAATAACAATGAAAGTTTATTATCCAAGGTGTTTAATCAAAAGCAACTCATGTTTAGTTTGCATTCGATTACGGAAGACAACAATGTTGTGAGCCAAAGATTGGTGGAGAAACTCGAGTTACCAATGACCTTTCATCCGAATCAAACATGGATCAAATTCAGTTCGGGGCAATGTGTGAAAGAAGTATAATGTGATATTGCTCCCATGTACTCTTCCCATCTTCTTTTTGGATGGACATGACTTTGTTTTAAAACACTCAATCTTGATGAACGTTCCCTTTATTTGAGGCCTGAGGGACATAAAATGAAGTTGAAATTTATGACACAAAGACAAGTCAGTAAGGATCAACATTGGCTGAAGGACGAAATAGAAAAAGAAAGAATAGAAAAAGAAGCAATAGAAATTGCAGAAGGAACGGAAAATGAAGAAAAAGAAAATGAAGTAGAGAAAAAGATAATGGAAATTTTATTTGTCAATGTTTTTCCTTCTATAGTTTGTGATGTCATTTGACAGGAACAAAAGGATAAGCAAGTGAATGAAACACACCAGCTTCCATGTTTGAAAAGGAAGTGTGTTCATATGCATTTGGTTTGCTGATGAGCAACAAATTCGTCAAACACAACGCATGGAATTATTTATTGTTACATATCAAGGAAGGTGGGGTAGTGTTGGCAAGAGAGGTGCTCCACGGATTGCAACCACTAGAAAAGAACAAATATGAATATATTCAAGTTGAATTTGATCCTAGAGGAAGAGAATCAAGTTGTGGAAAAATTAAGTCATTCACAAGATCATAATAAACTTATATTAAAACTAGTAGAAAAATAAAGCCTCAAGATTCGGGACGAATCTTCTCGAAGAAGGAGGGTGTGATATGAATCACATCATAACTCAAATGGAGAAGTACTAACGCACCACTTTGCTGCAGTTAGTTTATTTTTAGGTTTTGAAGTTGTTAGTTTGTTTAAATGTGGTCCAATTCATTGTAAAATTGGCTTACCAAATTATGTTTTGGTTTAATCAATTAATGGGCTCTGGTTTAGTTTTATTTCAAGTTGTAATGACGACCCAATTGCAACTTAGTCATCAGCCTTCGGGAGACCAAGAGGATGCTTGGCTGAATTGTTTTTGGTAACTTTTAGGTTGCCATAATTTCAGTTACAATCAGTCATTAAGTAGTAGGATCATTAATAGTTTTAAGTGGGATGTAATTTCAATATATGTGTCTTTTGTAATTCCATTGGTTAAAGCTTCTATATAAGCTGAACCATTTAATCAATGAAACAAGTTGGGTTTTATTCAGAAAATATTAGAGTATGATCTCTTCTATCTTAGTGAGAGTGATTCTCCTAAGATCTTGAGTGATTCAAGAATCCATGAGTTTTATCGAACGTCTTTTTTCCCTTTGTGTGTTTAAGCTCTTAGGCTTATCTTCCACTCTTGGAAGTGTTACGTCTATCAGTTTCCACTACATCCTCTTATCTATTTCCATTTTTTCATTTTAAATAATTTCTCAAATTTCTTGCTTATTAGCATTCCAACCTCGATAGATCCATCAAACGAATCCACCCCTCTGGATACACATCATTTGGTATTCTGAGCCTAGCTCACTAGATTTGGAATAGCAATGGAAGTTTATTATACAAGGTGTTTAATCGAATGTAACCCATGTTTAGTTGCATTCGATTACGGAAGACAACAATGTTTTGAGCCAAAGATTGGCGGAGAAACTCGAGTTACCCACAAGCTTTCATCCAACTCAAGCGTGGATCAAATTCAGTACGAGGCAATGTGTGAAAGAAGTATAATGTGATATTTCTCCCATGGACTCTTCCCATCTTCTTTTGGGACGGACATGACTTCGTTTTAAAACACTCAATATTGATGAACGTTCCCCTTATTTGAGGCAAGAGGGACATAAAATGAAGTTGAAATTTATGACACCAAGACAAGTCAGTAAGGATGAACATTGGCTGAAGGGCGAAATAGAAAAAGAACAAATAGAAATTGCAGAAGGAAGGGACAATGAAGAAAAAGAAAAGGAAGTAGAGGAAAAGATGATGGAAATTTTATTTGTCAATGTTTTTTCTTCTACAGTTTGTGATGTCATTTTACAGGAACAAAAGGATAAGCAAGTGAATGAAACACACCAGCTTCCATGTTTGAAAAGGAAGCTTGTTCACAATGCTTTATTATGCATTTGGTCCGCTGATGAGCAGCAAATTCGTCAAACACAACGCATGGAATTATGTATTGTTACATATCAAGGTAGGTAGGGCAGTGTTGGCAAGGGAGATGTTCCACGGATTGCAACCACTGGAAAGGAACAAATCTGAATATATTTAAGTTGAATTTGATCCTGAAGGAAGAGAATCAGTTTCAAGTTGTGGAAAAATGAAGTCATTCACAAGATCATAATAAACTTATATTGAAAGTAGTAGAAAAATAAAGCCTTAAGATCCGGGACGAATCTTCTCGAAGAAGGAGGGTGTGATATGAATCACATCATAACTCAAATGGAGAAGTACGAACGCACCATTTTGCTGCAGTTAGTTCATTTTTAGTTTTTGAAGTTATTAGTTTGTTTAAATATGGTCCAATTCATTGTAAAATTGGCTTACCAAATTATGTTTTGGTTTAATCAATTAATGGGTTCTGGTTTAGTTTTATTTCAAGTTGTAATGATGACCCAATTGCAACTTAGTCATCAGCCTTTGGGAGACCAAGAGGATGCTTGGCTGAATTGTTGTGGGTGACTTTTGGGTTGCCATAATTTCAGTTACAATCAGTCATTAAGTAGTAGGATCATTAATAGTTTTAAGTGGGATGTAATTTCAATATATGTGTCTTTTGTAATTCCATTGGTTAAAGCTTATATATAAGGTGAACCATTTAATCAATGAAACAGGTTGGGTTTTATTCAGCAAATACTAGAGTTTTATCTCTTCAATCTTAGTGAGAGTGATTCTCCTAAGTTCTTGAGTGATTCAAGAATCCATGAGTTTTACCGAAGGTCTTTTTTCCCTTTCTGTATTTAAACTCTCAGGCTTATCTTCCATTCTTGGAAGTGTGACGTCTATCAGTTTCCACTATATGTTCTTATCTATTTCAATTTTCTCATTTTAAATAATTTCTCAAATTTCTTGCTTATTAGCATTCCAACCTAGATAGATCCATAAAACAAATCAAATCCTCTGGATCCACATCATTTGGTATTCAGAGCCTAGCTCACTATATTTTGAATAGCAATGGAAGTTTATTATACAAGGTGTTTAATTGAAGGCAACCCATGTTTAGTTTGCATTCGATTACGGAAGACAACAATGTTGTGAGCCAAAGATTAGTGGAGAAACTCGAGTTACCAACAAGCTTTCATCCGCATCAAGCATGGATCAAATGCAGTACGAGGAAATGTGTGAAAGAAGTATAATGTGATATTGCTCCCATGGACTCTTCCCATATTCTTTTGGAATTGACATGACTTCATCTTAAAACACTCAATCTTGATCAAAGTTCCCCTTATTTGAGGCATGAGGGACATAAAATGAAGTTGAAATTTATGACACCAAGACAAGTCAGTAAGCATCAACATTGGCTGAAGGACAAAATAGAAAAGGAAAGAATAGAAAAAGGAGTAATAGAAACTGCAGACGGAAGGGAAAATGAAGAAAAAGAAAAGGAAGTAGAGAAAAAAATGATGGAAATTTTATTTGTCAATGTTTTTTCTTCTACAGTTTGTGATGTCATTTTACAGAAACAAAAGGATAAACAAGTGAATGAAAAACACCAGCTTCCATGTTTGAAAAGGAACCTTGTTCACATGCATTTGCTCCGCTGATGAGCAGCAAATTCGTCAAACACAACGCATGGAATTATTTATTGTTACATATCAAGGTAGGTGGGGTAGTGTTGGCAAGAGAGGTGCTCCACGGATTGCAACCACTTGTAAGGAACAAATATGAATATATTCAAGTTCCATTTGATCCTGAAGGAAGAGAATCACTTTCAAGTTGTGGCAAAATTTCAATTACGATCAGTCATTAAGTAGTAGGATCATTAATAGTTTTAAGTGGGATGTAATTTCAATATATGTGTCTTTTGTAATTCCATTGGTTAAAGCCTCTATATAAGCTGAACCGTTTAATCAGTGAAACAGGTTGGGTTTTATTTAGAAAATATTAGAGTTTTATTTCTTCTATCTCAGTGAGAGTGATTCTTCTAAGTTCTTGAGTGATTTCAGAATCGAAGAGTTTTATCAAGGGTCTTTTTTCCCTTTGTGCGTTTAAACACATAGGCTTATCTTCCATTCTTGGCAGTGTGACGTCTATCAGTTTCCACTACATCTTCTTATCGATTTCCATTTTCTTGTTTTAAATAATTTCTCAAATTTCTTGCTCATTAGAATTCCAACCTAGATAGATCCATAAAACGAATCCACCCCTCTAGATTGACATTAATTGGTATTCAGAGCCTAGCTCACTAGATTTCGAATAACAATGGAAGTTTATTATACAAGGTGTTTAATCGAAGGCAACCCATGTTTAGTTTCTTTCGATTACGGAAGACAACAATGTTGTGAGCCAAAGATTGGTGGAGAAACTCGAGTTACCCACAAGCTTTCATCCGAGTCAAGCATGGATGAAATTCAGTACGAGGCAATGTATGAAAGAAGTATAATTTGATATTGCTCCCATGGACTCTTCCCATCTTCTTTTGGGATGGACATGACTTCGTTTTAAAACACTCAATCTTGATGAACGTTCCCCTTATTTGAGGCAAGAGGGACATAAAATGAAGTTGAAATTTATGACACCAAGACAAGTCAGTAAGGATCAACATTGGCTGAAGGACGAAATAGAAAAAGAAGCAATAGAAACTATAGAAGGAAGGGAAAATGAAGAAAAAGAAAAGGAAGTAGAGAAAAAGATTATGGAAATTTTATTTGCCAATGTTTTTTCTTCTACAGTTTGTGATGTCATTTTACAGGAACAAAAGGATAAATAAGTGAATGAAACACACCAGCTTCCATGTTTTCAAAAGGAAGTTTGTTCACAATGCTTTATTATGCATTTGGTCCGTTGATGAGCAGCAAATTCATCAAAAACAACGCATGGAATTCTTTAATGTTACATATCAAGGTAGGTGGGGTAGTGTTGGCAAGAGAGGTGCTCCACGGATTGCAACCACTGGAAAGGAACAAATATGAATATATTCAAGATGAATTTGATCCTGGAGGAAGAGAATTGGTTTCAAGTTGAGGAAAAATGAAGTCATTCAAAAGATCATAATAAACTTATATTAAAACTAGTAGAAAAATAAAGCCTTAAGATTTGGGACGAATCCTCTCGAAGAAGGAGGGTGTGATATGAAACACGTCATAACTCAAATGAAGAAGTACTAATGCACCACTTTGCTGCAGTTAGTTTATTTTTACATTTTGAAGTTATTGGTTTGTTTAAATATGGTCCACTTCATTGTAAAATTGGCTTACCAAATTGTGTTTTGGTTTAATCAATTAATGGGTTCTGGTTTAGTTTTATTTCAAGTTGTAATGATGACCTAATTGCAACTTAGTCATCAGCCTTTGGGAGACCAAGAGGATGCTTGGCTGAATTGTCTTGGGTGACTTTTGGGTTGCCGTAATTTCAGTTATAATCAGTCATTAAGTAGTAGGATCATTAATAGTTTTAAGTGGGATGTAATTTCAATATATGTGTCTTTTGTAATTCCATTGGTTAAAGCTTCTATATAAGCTGAACCGTTTAATCAATGAAATATGTTGGGTTTTATTCGGAAAATATTAGAGTTTTATCTCTTCTATCTTAGTGAGTGTGATTCTTCTAAGTTCTTGAGTGATTCTAGAATCCATGAGTTTTATCGAAGGTCTTTTTTCCCTTTGTGCATTTAAACTCTTAGGCTTATCTTCCATTCTTGGCAGTGTGACGTCTATCAGTTTCCACTACATCTTCTTATCTATTTCCATTTTCTCATTTTAAATAATTCTCAAATTTCTTGCTCATTAGCATTCCAACCTAGATAGATCCATAAAAGGAATCCACCCCTCTGGATTCACATCATTTGGTATTCAGAGCCTAGCTCACTAGATTTGGAATAGCAATGGAAGTTCATTATATAAGGTGTTTAATCGAAGGCAACCCATGTTTAGTTGCATTCGATTACGGAAGACAACAATGTTGTGAGCCAAAGATTGGTGGAGAAACTCGAGTTACCCACAAGCTTTCATCCGAGTCAAGCATAGATTAAATTCAGTACGAGGCAATGTGTGAAAGATGTATAATGTGATATTGCTCCCATGGACTCTTCCCATCTTCTTTTGGGATGGACATGACTTCGTTTTAAAACACTCAATCTCGATGAACGTTCCCCTTATTTGAGGCAAGAGGGACATATAATGAAGTTGAAATTTATGATACCAAGACTAGTCAGTAAGGATCAACATTGGCTGAAGGACGAAATAGAAAAAGAAAGAATAGAATAAGAAGCAATAGAAACTACAGAAGGAAGAGAAAATGAAGAAAAAGAAAAGGAAGTAGAGAAAAAGATGATGGAAATTTTATTTGTCAATGTTTTTTCTTCTACAGTTTGTGATGTGATTTTACAGGAACAAAAGGATAAGCAAGTGAATGAAACACACCAACTTCCATGTTTGAAAAGGAAGCTTGTTCACGTGCATTTGGTTTGCATTTGGTCCGCTGATGAGCAGCAAATTCGTCAAACACAACGCATGGAATCATTTATTGTTATATATCAAGGTAGGTGGGGTAGTGTTGGCAAGAGAGGTGCTCCACGGATTGCAAGCACTGGAAAAGAACAAATATGAATATATTCAAGTTGAATTTGATCCTGAAGGAAGAGAATCAGTTTCAAGTTGTGGAAAAATGAAGTGATTCACAAGATCATAATAAACTTATATTAAAACTAGTAGAAAAATAAAGCCTTAAGATCCGGGACGAATCTTCTCGAAGAAGGAGAGTGTGATATGAATCACATCATAACTCAAATGGAGAAGTACTAACGCGCCACTTTGCTACAGTTAGTTCATTTAAAGTTTTTTAAGCTATTAGTTTGTTTAAATATGGTCCAATTCATTGTAAAATTGGCTTACTGATAAGTGTGATAATTACCTATTGTTTACACTTGTTAGAACCTCTTATTTGTCTTTTATTCATGTATTTTTGTGTTGATCTCATGAAAGAATTTAGGATTTTGTTATTTATTTCAAAAACATGTTTACTTTGATGTTTGTGGACTTTTGTAGAAAAGAATGGAAGATTGGAGAAAAATTCACTAGTTGCTGCCTGGAGCCATTAGCCCAGCTAGCTGGATGTACTCGCCCAGCTAACCAGACTCACTAGCCCAGCGAACCAGACTCACTAGCCCAGCGAGGAAGGCTCTCTAGCCCAGCGAGAATGAATGTTGGCCCAGCGAGTTTATCTTTTTGCTCAAACATTAAAAGTGTCGAGACTCGAACAGAAAGACAGTTTTTGGTGGGAGGAACACTGCTGGAACTCAAAACGAAGGCAGAGACATTTCTGGAGCTTAAAGGATCAATCTTTCTTCATCCATTCTACCATTTCAACTCCATTTGTGCTCTAGATGTATAGGAGT
>Ga0214545_1012884_pt1 | contig 10667 bp, 10 predicted proteins | sample CNSS4metaG_FD_160064 | JGI IMG/M metagenome (GOLD analysis project Ga0214545, IMG submission 160064) | Root nodule microbial communities from cowpea collected in UCLA plant growth center, Los Angeles, California, USA - CNSS4 | ecosystem: Host-associated > Plants > Roots > Nodule | place: USA...
CAAGGTTGCCATGGCTTCTAGCCTAGCCTTGTAGTGGCGTGCTTCTCACATTTTTACCATTTCTTTTCTTTCCATTTTATGTTTTCTTCTTCCTTTAATTGTTCTTGGTTTTCTATGGTTTATGTGCCTTCCATTTCCTTTTTGTTTTGAATCAATCCATCATCTTCTTCTCTTGAGCTTTGTGAAAGGAACCTTCACATCTAGATAGCATGCTATCTTAATGTCCAGTAGGGATTTCACTTAGCTTTCATAATCAACTCACACCATATTCAATAATCTTAAAAAGGAATAAGATAATCCTTCATCAGTCTTGGGAAGAAATTATCTATGAATGAGTTGTGAATGAATTGGAAATGAAAAGATGATTAAAATTGGAATTTTGGAATGATTGATTTATAATGATTGGTTGAGGTAAGAATATATTGATTTGTTAATTACAAGAGTTTGAAATGATTGGGACTTAGTGATAACAGAGGTAGGAGAGGCTTTGAGGTGAGTCTGAAGTAGTCTAAGTGAGGACTGAATTCTATTTTTTTTAACTAGAGTAAGTTCACTTGAAAAGATGGATTGGGGTTTGAGAGGTATCAGTAGATGAGTAAACTAAAATACTATGATTGAATTAAGAGCATAGTGTGATAAAGTAATGATAACAGTTTGGTATTAAGGAATCTTAGAATGGGAGGGCTGGATTGGGAGATAAGAGTGTTAAGTTAAAACAAATCCTTGGAGAATGTGATATTATGTTTGCTAAATACCAAGTCATGACTAGAGTGAGTTAGGAAGTGGATCATAGGTAATGGACCGAGTGTGGTGTGCCACTATTTCCTCACTTCGAGGTTGAACAATAAGAGAACATGATAATCTTGGTGTTTTTTAGTGGTGTAAGTTCATGTGCTCTGACCTGTGTAAGAAAATCAAACAGTGTGTATGTCACTGGTGTAGCGTCAGGCGAAACAGGGTGTGCGCTAGGCGATAGGACTAGCATTAAGAGTCCCTACATCGCGTGGCGCCTGGCGGCAAGGTGCAGCCCGCCAGGTGATAGACCCTGAAACAGTGGGTCTGGAGGTGACTGGCGCCCGACGACTAGGAGTAAACTGCCAGGCGGTCTCGGCCTGTTTCGCTTGGCAGCGCTTGAGGCTGCGCGAGGCGGAAATCTCGCAAACTATGGCTTGTTTGTGTGATGTTTTAACACAACGATACTACACTTGGATCGAGAGATGCTATGCCATGAGTGGGTAGGTTCATGGATGGTGGTTAACATGTGATGATATAAGCGGGGAGGTTCATATCCAATTACTCTTGCATGGGGATACGAGCGAGGTAGGTTCGTATGTTTCGTGCTCACGCTTGAGGGATGCTGCGTGTAGGGAGGTACGTGGCTGAAGGATCACATGTGTTGGACTACGGGCTGGTAGGTCCGTAGAGCAGGACTACGAGCAGGGAGGTTCGTAGAGCAAGACTACGAGCGGAGAGCTTCGTAGAGGTAGGACCACGAGCAGGCAGGTTCGTGTGAGCATCATGTTCCCGAGTCCAAGGTTAACCATTTGTGTGATTTGAAGGTTGTAAAGCCTTGGGGTTAAGGTCTGGGCCAAGAACTAAATAAATTAATTAAGATGGGTGTCTTATTTATAATTGTGGTTATATATGTTACTTTTATTTTTATCAGCTCACCCTTTCTATTTGTGTATGGCGATGATCGTGTGATTCGTTCACGGGGGCAGATGTTGATACAAGTGATGCTGAGGATGCTCCGGCGACGAAGTGAGGGCTAGTTGGGATTAAAGCTATGGATTTTTCATGATATTATCATTTATATTTTGGACTCTGGAATTTGTAAAGTTTTAATACTACGATTTTAATAATTTTGTCGCAAGGTTTAAACATTTTAAATTTTTCCCGCGTTTTGGAAATAATAACATCTTGACGGTTTAATTTCTTTTCTTTAAATATTTACTTATTTAAGTAATATTCCTTAGGGATGTTACATTTGGTATCAGAGCAAGCGCTTTGATATTTGGGGAAATTTGGGGAGTGAGCTGACCACTTATTGTTGTGAAATTGTGTGATGTGTTAGTGATTGTTAGCCACTAACAGTCTTGATTTTAATTTTTAGCTGTCTAATGTTAACAGCTGAACAATGTGGCGTGCACAGCCAACGACAAACCGGAGATGCAGGAATACTACAGGTGCTGATGAGATTGCTAATGCGATCCATAGGATGGTGGACGCAATGCAACCAGTGGCAGCACAGCCTAGGGCGATGATTCCTCCTGTGAGACCAATGACTATGGAGGATTTCATGCGTCATAAGCCAGCAAAATTCACTAGGAAGGCCACCCTAGACGAGGCAGACACATGGCTCCGAGAATGCGAGAAGATATTCAAAGTGATAGAGTGCACCGAGGCGTAGAAGCTCACCTTCGCCACCTTCTTGTTGGTGACCGAGGCAGAGTATTGGTGGATGGGGATGCAGACCCGAGAGGAGGAGGTGACCTGAACCAGCTTCAGGAGGAGGTTCCTGGAGAAGTATTTTTTCGATAGCGCTAAACATGAGCGCGAGGCCGAGTTCCTCACTCTGCAACAGGGGAACTTATAAGTGCAGGCCTATGTGGAGAGGTTTAAGTATCTTGCAAGATTCTACTCGCAGGCAGTCACCAAGGAGTGGCGGTTTCGGAAGTTCGAGGGAAGCTTGAAATATGAGTTGTGACGGTTTATTGTACCATTGAGGGTACGTGAGTTTCCAGTTTTGGTCGAGCAGGCCAAAAGTGTGGAGCAATTAGAGATGGGGCCCAGTCGGGTCAGCAGACCGCAGAAAAGCAATGCAGAGGGCAGACAGCAGAAGAAGCCCTACAACTGACCTACATCCTCCTCACAAAAGTTAAGGTGTTATAACTGCGGAGGAGAGCATCTGAGGAGAGATTGCACTAAACCAGCTGGCAACGGACGCAGTAGTATGAGCACTCGCAAGTGCTATGCATGTGACTAGCCATGACATTTTGATAACAAATGTCCTAATAAGAAGACCACTGCAGGATCACGATCTCAGCCACCTTCATCTGATAGGCCGAGAGCAGCAGCCCGGGTTTTCGCCATGACTAGCACTGAGGCCACCCGGTCAGGTAACCTCATTCTGGATTATTGTTTATTGATTGATAACAGTGTGGAGTGCTTTTTGAGTCAAGATCTTCACACTCCTTCATATCCCATGATTGTGTGGAGAAATTGGGGTTGTCTACTTGTGACCTGGGATGCAAGTTAATAGTCTCGACACCAACATCTGGACAGGTTTCAACAAATTCAGCCTATGTTGGATGCTTGATGGAAGTAGAGGGCAGACGATTCAAGGTGAACCTCGTTTGCTAGCCCTTGGAGGGATTGGAGGTCATACTAGGAATAAACTTGCTATCTATCAACCATGTGGTGATTGATTATGGACAGTGCAGAATTGTATTTCCAGAAACTGAAGGGATAGAGTTGGTGTCATCGCGAAAGGCGGTGAAAGAGATGAGGGGAGGATCCACTTGCTTTGTGATAGTGGCCCAAGAGAAGAAGATGAGTACAAATGAGCAGATCAGTAGAATACTAGTGGTGGATGAATATGTTGATGTTTTCCCAGATGAGATACCCGAGCTACCACCGAGTAGGGATATAGATTTCTCAATTGATCTAATCCCTGGAGCAGGGCCAGTGTCGGCAGTACCGCATAGAATGGCGCCGACAAAACTAGTAGAGTTAAAGAAGCAGACCGAGGACTTGCTATAAAAGAAATTTATCAGACCTAGTGCCTCACCGTGGAGAGCTCCGGTGTTACTGGTAAAGAAGAAGGATGGGAGTTCTCTGCTGTGCGTCGATTATCGACAGTTGAATAAATTGACAATAAAGAACAAATACCCGTTGCCGAGGATTGATGACTTGCTCAATCAGCTAAGAGGGGCAGGTGTGTTCTCTAAGATTAACTTAAGGTCTGGATATCATCAGATCTTAGTCAAACCAGAGGATGTCCAGAAGACAACATTTCGATCGAGATATGGACATTACGAGTATATAGTGATGCATTTGGAGTGACTAATGCTCCTGCAGTCTCCATGGATTATATGAATCGAATCTTCCGCCCCTATCTGGATAAGTTTGTAGTGGTGTTCATAGATGATATTCTCAGAATAAGGAGGAACACGTAGATCATCTGAGGATTGTGCTGGAGGTATTGAGAGAACACCAGCTCTACGGCAAACTATCAAAATGTGAGTTTTGGTTGGAAGAGGTACAGTTTTTGGGGCACGTTATCTCTTCACAGGGTATTGCAGTAGACCCAAGCAAGATTGAGACAATGCTGAAGTGGAAAGACCTCAGACGGTAACGAAAGTCAGAAGTTTATTGGGGTTGGTAGGGTATTACAGGAGATTTGTAGAGTGGTTCTCTAAAATGGTAAGTCCATTAACTCAGCTCACTAGGAAAGATCAACCTTTCTCCTGGACCGATAAATGCGAAGAATGCTTCGAGGAGGTGAAGAGGAGATTGACAACAGCTCAAGTACTTGTCATACCAGATACTAGTAAGAAGTTTGAGGTATACTGCGATGCATCCTATCAGGGTTTGGGTTGTGTACTGATGCAGGAGAAGAGGTGATGAGTCATTATTTTCTTCCATTCCACTAGCATTTGTGTACCCATTAGACAGTTGTTCAGTGCTTAATTTTTCATCTTTAGAGTGTTTTTCATCTATTGGGCTTTATTGGGTCACTGTTCTGAATTTGGACTAATTTCACATTATTTGGCCTAATTTTTGTTTTTAATTATTTTTAGATATTTGGGTGAAGCAATTTTGGAGCTTGGACATCAATATTTAGTTGAAGAGAGTCGCCACATCATTTCCACATCATTTCCATGTCACTTCCACGTCAGCAGAGTGAATGGCTCAACATTTGAGGCCGAGAGTGGCATTTTGGTAAATCTGAGTGGCAGAGTGGCAATTTTGTAAATAATGAGTGGAAGAGTGAAATGACCACGAGAATTAGGTCTCATTCCATGCACCAGCCGCACAACATCATCTTCTACCTTTCTCCAAACTCCATTTTCACTCTCCAAGCTTCCATAGAGGTGCCCCTTGCGGTTTTCCACGTTTTTGGCTCATTTTTAACGTTTTTATGCACATTTGACAACACCCATTAAGGGTTTAGCGTTTTGAATTCGTTTTGTACATTGGGCAGCTCGTTTTGTGATTTCATTGACTTGGAACAATACCCATTCATGGGGTTTTCGGATTTATATATCACAGCATCATTTTTGCATTCCATTGAAGCTTGAAATCTCTCTTTTGCTCTTGCTTTGCGTTTTCATAATTCAAAAGTCAGGGTTTTTGGTTCTGTTTTTGTGATTCCAGAATTGTGGTGTCTAATTGCTCATTTCCATGTCTAGCTAAATTTGTGTATTGACTCCTTGATGAAAAATGCAATGAAGCTTTAAGGTTGTGCTTGCTTGTGAAATCTGCCATGTCTCTTTGTTCTAATTCGGGAATGCATTGTGATGAATTTGTTTGTGCTTAATTTACAGAGTAATTGCATGTGTTTGGGTTAAGTTATGTTTATTCTTAATTTATGTAACTTGGCTGTCACGAATTTAAGGATATGTGCATTGCTTAATTGCATAATGAAGCTAGATTGTAATTTTCGCTTAGTGGATTATTATCTAGTGGATTGAGAGAAGGCAGAGGTGTTAATTTGGTAGCCTATGATAAGTGAAATTGTGTTTGAATCAAGGATGTCAATACGATTTTAATCACTCTTTGCATTTAATTTAATATGTTGATTAGCATTCTGAATTTATCTGCCAAACACCCCCCTTTTGTGTTATTATTGTGTTCATCTGAAAATTTAAGCTTTGAATGAAAATATTGGTCGTTGGGAGACGACTTGGTTCAACTTTCATATACTGCATTTAATATGTTTTAATTTGGTGGGGTACAGCCTCTATCAAATTTGGCGTCGTTGCCGGGGACCAATCGTTTTGTTCAAAGTAAAATTTTCAGTGTGTTTGTGTTCCGTGTTTTGGTGTGTGTAGTTGAAGTGTGGTTGAGTTGGTATATGTTCATTGTGATGTTAATGTTTTGTTAAGTTCAGTGCCTGTTTCCATTCCTGTGTGTTTCTGTGTAGTGTAGTGAATAGTGTCGCGGCGCGCATGAATAGAGTAATTTGTAGTGTAGTGAATAGTGCATGAATAGTATCCGAATCTGGCATTTAACTTCTAGATTTTTGTTCTAGTAGCTACGGTGCTTGTTTTGACTTGAAATGTTTGTCCCCCACTTCTAAGACATTGAACTTGATGGGAAAAATATCAGGAGCAGTTGGTATGGTCTGAGTTGAGAGATTCAAAAAAATTTTGGACTGCTTTTTAGTGAAACTTCAGAAGACCATAACTTTTGCTCTGGTTATTAGAATCACTATTATTTTATATGCATTTGGGGTGGAATTTGATTTCCTACGTTGTTTAAACCCGCTCTGCCGGTTTGCAAACTCAGATTCTCTAGAAAATGCCATTTTCTACATTTCAGCAATGTTTTTTGTGATTTTTCTTCATTTTTTTCACTTTTGAAAAAATTTTAAAAATACTTTTAATTTGAGTTTTGATCTGATTTTTTTTGTGGGTCTGTTTGAGCACTCAAAGGAATATCCTACCAATTTTCAAGTCATTTGGAGTTCGTTTGATTATACTTGTAGTTATACCCTATGTTATGCCAATATCACTAGAATTAATGTTTTTTGGTGCATGACTAGGGGAAACCCAAGTGAATTACAACCATTTGACCCTGAGATTGATAGGACATTCCACATAGGATGTAGGCATCTTAGGAATCCATCTTTGCATGTTGAATAGTTAGTGACTTTTCCTGACTCTTCTGATTCTCATCATACTCCCGACACTCCTCATTCTTTGCATTCTGAGCATACTATTTATTCTGAGCATTTTGATTTTCATACTGATAACATGGCTCAACCTCCTCCACCTCATCAGAGAACCATGAGTGAGCTCATTGCACCAGAGTTCACTTATGATAGTTTATGCATTAAATACCCTGAGGAGGAAGTTCCATATGTGCTAAAAACTGGTTTAATACACTTGTTGCCAAAGTTTCATGGTCTTGTAGGTGAGGACCCGTGCAAACACTTGAACCAGTTTCATGTCGTGTGTTCCACCATGAAGCCTGTAGATGTCCAGGAGGACCATGTATACTAGAAGGCTTTCCCTCATTCGTTGGAGGGTAATGCGAAAGACTGGCTGTACTACCTTGCACCCAGGTCCATCACGAGCTGGGATGACCTGAAGAGATTGTTCATAGCCAAGTTCTTCCCTGCTTCAAGGACAACAGCCATAAGGAAGGAAATTTCTGGCATCAAGCAGCAATCTGGGGAGACCCTCTATGAGTACTGGGAGAGGTTCAAGAATCTCTATTCAAGCTGCCCACACCATCATAATTGCATGAACTCTTGTCTGGTTGTGCTGTTTCTGCATAATTTTAGGGTTCTGCCCAAAAACCGCCTGGCGGGCATGCATGTGCCGCTAGGCGGCACAACAGCTTTTCACCCAAATTTTGGGTTCTGTCACGAGTTGCATGGTGATGGGCTGAAATCCGCCAGGCAGAGCACGAGGTCTGACGCTTTTTTGTTGTTTTGGTGAATTTTTGTGATATGTTGATGTTCCAGTTCGTCTTTGGTTCGGTTGTTTGATTGATTTATTCTATGAAATTGTTCGTATGGTCTGACTATGATTAACAATGGAGAAGGGAACATGAGGGGTTCATGTTAAGAATCGGTAATCCCTCTACCGAGTAGAATTAATGATCCTTGAGTTGTGATTGGAAGTGCTGGACCATAGAAATATTGAATTGTTATTTGGGTTGTAGAGCAAGACAACAAAGCCATGAGAATGGGAAGGGGTTTATGCGGTAGCGGCGTAATAGGATTGTTTGGAAAATTGGTGAGTCAGTCTTGGGAAGAAATTATCTGTGAATGAGTTGTCAATAAATTGGACATGAAAAGATGATTAAAATAGGAATTTTGGAATGATTTATTTATAATGATTGGTTGAGGTAAGAATACATTGATTGGTTAAATATAAGAATTTGAAATGATTGTGACTTACTGATAACAGGGGTAGGAGAGGCTTTGAGGTGAGTCTGAAGTAGTCTAAGTGAGGACTGAATTCTATTTTTTTTTACTAGAGTAAGTTCACTTGAAAAGATGGATTGGGGTTTGAGAGGTATTAGTAAATGAGTAAACTAAAATACTATGATTGAATTAAAAGTATAGTGTGATAAAGTAATGATAACAGTTTGGTATTAAGGAATCTTAGAATGGGAGTGTTGGATTGGGTGATAAGAGTGTTAAGTTAAAACAAATCCTCGGAGGATGTAATAATATGTTTGCTAAATGCCAAGTCATGACTAGAGTGAGTTAAGAAGTGGATCATAGGTAATGGACCAAGTGTGGTGTGCCATTTTTTCCTCACTTTGAGTTTGAACAATAAGAGAACATGATTATCTTGGTGTTGTTTAGTGGTGTAAGTTCATGTGCTCTGACCTGTGTAAGAAAATTAGACAGTGTGTATGTCACTGGTGTAGCGTCTAGCGGCACGGGGTGCGTGTCAGGCGATAGGACTAGCATTAGGGGTCCCTACACCGCGTGGCGCCTGGCGGCAAGGTGCAGCCCACCAGGCAATAGACCCTGAAACAGTGGGTCTAGAAGTGACTGGCGCTCGGCGGCTAGGAGTAAACCACGATGCGGTCTAGGCCTGTTTCGCTTGGCGGCGCTTGAGGCTGCGCCAAGCGGAAATCTCGCAAACTATGGCTTGTTTGTGTGATGTTTTAACACAACGATACTACACTTGGATCGGGAGATGCTGTGCCATGAGCGGGTAGGTTCATGGATGGTGGTTAACATGTGATGATATAAGCGGGGAGGTTCATATCCAGTTACTCTCGCGTGAGGATACGAGCGAGGTAGGTTCGTATGTTTCATGGCTGAAGGATCACATATGTTGGACTAGGGGTGGGTAGCTCCGTAGAGCAAGACTACGAGCGGGGAGGTTTGTAGAAGTAGGACCACGAGCGGGCAGGTTCGTGTGAGCATCATGTTCCCGAGTCCAAGGCTAACCACTTGTGTGATTTGAAGGTTGTAAAGCCTTGGGGTTAAGGTCTTGGCCAAGAACTAAATAGATTAATTAAGATGGGTGTCTTATTTATAATTGTGGTTATATATGTTACTTTTATTTTTATCAGCTCACCCTTTCTGTTTGTGTATGGCGATGATCGTTTAATTCGTTACACGAGAGCAGATGTTGATACAGGTGATGCTGAGGATCCTAAGGCGACGGAGTGAGGGCTAGCTGGGATTAAAGCTAGGGATTTTTCATGATGTTATCATTTATATTTTGGACTCTGGAATTTGTAAAGTTTTAATAGTACGATTTTAATAATTTTGTCACGAGGCTTAAACATTTTAAATTTTTCCCGAGTTTTGGGAATAATAACATCTTGATATTTTCATTTCTTTTCTTTAAATATTTATGTATTTAAGTAATATTCCTTAGGGATGTTACAGCAAAGGCCATTTGGGTCGTACTTGTTTTACATCAAAGCATTCTAAAAATAGGGAGAAAAACATAGAAACACACTTTGTGTTTATAAAGATGGTGATTTTGATTTAGGCCATATGGATGTCACTCATCTTGATATTATTATTTTTCTTTGCTAAATTAAATGGAATGGAAGATGGAAACATTGATCATCTCATTGGTGATAGAAGTATTAAGAATTTTTTTAAAATGGCAGAAGAAGTTTTTATGTGACAATATAAAATATATTTTTATATATTAAATTATTTTTATTATAATTTAATCAATTTAAGGTAAATTCTCTATGGTATTATTATTATATAAAATATGCATTTTTGATGTTGGTTATGTATAAGTAAGAAGAATCAAAATTTCTTTTATATTATGAAATGTATATGTGAAATGAGTGTATAATGAACATTTATTATTATTATTATTATATATATATATACTAATTGTTATAAAAGTATAAATGTATAATACTAATATTTTTCTAATATTAGATGATACATGCATAACATTATTAAACTTGAATTAGTATTACATAGAAAATATTCATTGTAATTGAAAAGTCTTTTCTAAAAAATATATATAATGTCCTATGATAGAAATAGAAATGTTGGATTTTATTTATTGCATATTTTTTGTTGAATACAAAAAAGTCATCACTTGTGCATTTACGTGTACAATTTAAATGAAAAAAAATAGATTTATGGTGCATTAATTGATTGACAATGAATTAGAGGATGCAACTAAATTTGTGTAGTAAATTAATGTAAAAAGGAACAATGAAGTAACTTTTAAATAAAAGTAAATAAAAGGAATAGTGCATTTTTTGGTGCTAGAAATTTAGGTTTTGGAAGGTGATAAATTTGAACTTTATTAGAATATGTAATGGGTGAATTAAGATTGCTTTAAATGATATATTAATTTATTTTTTTTTTGTAAGAATGTGAAGTAAGGATTTTGATATGAATTTGTGGTTCTATATTTATTATACTATATATATATATATATATATATATATATATATATATATATATATATATATATATAATTATA
>Ga0214545_1012886_pt1 | contig 10666 bp, 7 predicted proteins | sample CNSS4metaG_FD_160064 | JGI IMG/M metagenome (GOLD analysis project Ga0214545, IMG submission 160064) | Root nodule microbial communities from cowpea collected in UCLA plant growth center, Los Angeles, California, USA - CNSS4 | ecosystem: Host-associated > Plants > Roots > Nodule | place: USA...
ATATTTGTGTATTGGTGAACTACCAGTCGGATGAAACAAATGCAAACATTATGTCAACCTTCAATGGGAGGGCGATCCTTGTTTAGGGTAATTTGAAAGAAATTTTTTGGAAGGCTCAAATTGGGTAGCAAAGGATAATTACTTTTATTTTTTTTGGATAAAGAATCATGGTCATACTTCATTTCAAAACATGATTGTTTTTCTAAAAGAAAAATTAATTCACAGGAAAATAATTGATTTCATCTGACAAAATGCCCCTTGTTTTGTTCTCTTTTTGTCTCACTTTTTTTTCTTATTTTGCCTAGACTGTCCTTCAAAGTTGCTAGTCTAGCGAACTTTTCTTCATTTTTTTGTTTTTTGTTTATGTTCAGAGAATTTATGGTAATCCTTTTTAAGGTATGTGTCCCCTTCATGGTAATTCTCCATGGAAAAGAAAACAAGGTTTATGGTGGAAGAGAGATGGAAAGGAAGATATATTTGAGCAATTTCATGCATGCAAGATTATATGATGCTTCAAAAGAAATGATAATAAACAATATTTTATTTCTTTATTAAATCCATTGATTTGACCAAAGAATGTTTTATTATTTAGTCATTTTTTATAAGAAATATTCCAAGAAATCATTTACAAGCAAAATGGGAAACAAAATGTTGATGCATGCTATGTGTTTGAATCTTTGGATAACGTATCATGAATGACAACAAAATGGAATCCAATGCATGTTTGTGCCTCACAGGGCACTTATTCACATAATATGTTAATGAAATGTATGTTTATGGCTAATACTGGTGTGATTGTGATGAATTTATTATTATATACAAGAAAAGATGAGGGTAAAGGACACAAATAGTCTCCATTTAGTGCCTTTATTTAACATGGGTTTGATTCTTAAAGTTCTAAGGGAAAGTATATGTGGTCATAAGGATAGTTCCCTATTACCTAAATATCAAGGTCACTAGAGTTATGGCTCACTTCATGGTATTTCCCAAGACAGTTGGTAAACAACAAGAAGTGGGAGTACCAATGAAGCAAACAAACTCTAGCTGGGGCAATGACCACTTGAGAAGTACATCCACTGTGACACTGCTACATAATCCCCTCTAATTCTAAGCAACTCAGATCCGGGTATAGGGCCCCATTTAGTGTCTATGACTTATTGAGCCTTAGTTCTTGAAACTAGATCCTAAACATCATTTCCCTTTAACTGATCTAGCTCTTCCTGCATTGCTAGAAACTAGTTGTCATCTTTTAGGGCATCAACCACTGACTTTGGTTCAAATTGAGACACAAAAGCCATGTTCAAGCAGAATTGGCTTAGTTGACTTCGAGTGGATACACCTTTGGAGATATCCCCTTTAATATTGTCAAGAGACATGTTTTTAGGAACAATTCAGTCCGTGGGTAGCTTTGTTGCAGGAGATGAGATTTTAACAGCACTAGGTGAGTCTCCTGCTCCTGTTTTAGAATCATCTAGTGTTAAATTTACACCTATTGCAATTAACTTTGCACTATTTCTTGGGCCAGAGGAGTTAGTTTGACTTTCAATAAACTCATCAAATGCAACATGAATGGATTTCTCTATGGTTTATGTGCGTTTATTATAAACTCGATAAGCTTTACTAGTCAAAGAATAACCTAGGAAGATGCCTTCATCAGCTTTAGCATCAAACTTGCCAAGATTGGATTTACCATTATTTAGTATAAAACACTTACAACCAAAGGCCTTGAAATATGACACATTTGGTTTTCTACCCTTGAAGATTTCATATGGTGTGAGTTTCAAAATAGGTCTAGGACCATATTCAGCACATAGAAAGTTGTGCTTACAACATTTGCCCAAAAATATTTTGGCAAAGAGTTGTCATTGAGCGTTAATCTTGCCAACTCTTCTAAAGATCGATTTTTCCTTTCCACAACACCATTTTGTTGTGGTGTTCTAGGGGTTGAGAAATTATGAGAGATGCCATGATGTTCACAAAACTTTTCAAAAGAATCATTTTGAAACTCACCCCCATGATCACTTCTAATAGCATTGATTTTCAAATCTTTCTCATTTTGAACAATGTTGGCAAATTTTCTAAAGACTTGGAAGGTGTCACTTTTAGATGAGATAAAGAAGGTCGAGGTAAATTGAGAGTAGTCATCAACAAGTACAAGTGCATAGTAATTTCCACCAAAACTTTTGGTCCTAGATGGCCCAAACAGATCCATATGTATCAATTCTAATGGATTAAAAGTGAAAATATGTTGCTTTGGCATGCATCAGAGTTTGTTTGGTTTAAATTTTATGTCAGGCAAACCAGTAACTAAATGCTTTGACACGAGCTTATTTAGGTGCCCCATGTGTATGTGTGCAAGTCTTTTGTGCCAAATCCAAGGTTCATCATTTTTAGCAAATAGACAAGCAATATAATCAAATGAAGTGTTTTCAAAATCTACCATGTATATGTTCTGAATCATTTTCCAACAAACACCAGTTCATTTATGGATGCATGACAAATCAAACAGTAAATAACTTCAAAAGTTACTTTTAGGTTCTTATCAAAACTTTTAGGTTCAGTAATTTTCTCTCTCTCTTAAAACTGATTTCAGAAACTGGTTTTATACAGAGTTCTGCTGCAGTTATTAATAGATTAGGAATTTACCTAATAGATTATCGTGAGTGTATTTTCACTGCATCAGTGCAGTGCTCTCAGCTAATCTATTAGTTAGGTAGCTAATTTATTTATGAATTCACATTCAAGAGTTTGATGGTTGATACAATTCAATGCAAGCTTGTTTTACATGTAATTTTTGATCTACAACATCTAATCACAAGCTAGGAAAACATGACTAATCCTAAACTAGTAATTCACATGATGCGTAGCCTTGGACATCATCAAAACCATCTTCACTTGAGTTGAAACAGCTCCCCCGTTCAACACTATTGAGTTATGAAACTATGTGTAAGACCTGAGGAATTTAAATAATTAAATAAATAAATACTAATAAATGTGGGTAATGGGAGTCTTTATGACATTAAATGTTAATTATTATAATGTGGAAAAGTACTAGATTAAGTAGTTAAGAGTACTAGGTTATGTTGAGAGGACTTGGGTTCAAGTCTAGTATGTGCCATTAGTGTGATTTTAATTATGTTTTATTTTAGCAAAATATTATGAATGTGGAAGCATGGTTTAACTTTGTATGAATGCGTGAATTGATAGGAATAAGGTGATGGTTTGTTGGTGTGCATTTGTTTGATGGGTTGGAAGGAAGTGAGTTCGAATCTTGGTTAAAGTAAGTAAGCCTCTTATATTTTTATATTTTGCTAAGTGATGGAAAAATCTAAAAACTGTAGAAATCTCCTAAGAATCCAAAGAGGTAGTAGTTGGGGTTAATTAATTGAAAATTGTTTAGAGCAAGGAAAACAGGTAAGGGGGGCTAAATCTTTTTCTTGTTATTGCTTGATTGTGTTCAAATCAAGATTTCAAAGTGATTTATAGGACGGTGAAATTGTGAAATTTACTTTTGGATTAAATTATTTGTGTAAGGGGAGGTATTTGGTTTTAATTTTTTTATTGTAAAATGATGTTTGTTATGGGAACTATCTGATAATTGAGTTTAGGCAACAAGGTGATTTTAATCTTCACAAAATTGGGGTCATTGAGTTCGCAGTGATGGTGAGATAAAAATGGTTATTGTAGCTAGTATACGAAAAAAAAAATATACGAGACAATGATTCGTGAAAAATGAAAAGAAGAGAAAAGAGAAGGGTCAATGTTTTTACAATGAATTTGTGGTATTGATATATTATAATAATAAAACACATATGTGACAAAGTGGTGATAGATATTATGTTAAGATATATTAGCTTTCAGATGGAATATTTTGTATATACATGGTAATAAAAGAACGAGGAGATTTAGATTAATATTGGGATTGTATAGTGTTAGACGGGAGGTTTAGGAAAAGAAAAAAAAATGAGGTTATTATGAATAAAGTACATATAAGGATGGCTTTTATTATTACTATTATTATTATTATTATTATTATTATTATTATTATTATTATTATTATAAGAATAATACGATTGAGTGGTAAATGGTTGAGTGCAGGAGAGTAATTTTTTTAGTGGACAAAATAGATTATAGAATAGTTTTTGTTGTTGTTTGGTTTACTGCATGGTACTAAATTATTAAATTATTTTATGACCATTGAAAGTATTGCTTTTGCTTAAATGAGTTGCGGCTTGGAAATGATGTTCCTTGCTTTGTTTTCGCTGCATTATTTTCACATGAGATAGTAGAAAAATGCTTTCAAAATGTTAATGTTAGTTAATTATTTTTTTTGGTTATTTTGATATTTAAGGTGTTTGAGTCCTTTAATTATTATGAAATCAGTGGTGAGTAATTTTTGGAATCCTGACAATAATATAGTTGGATTGGATGAGTAAAACAAAATTAAAGTTATATTAAAGTTTACGTGTAATATAATTTTTATAAAACTAAATATATTATAGTGTACAAGAGTTAAAAGTTGGATGATCCAGTGGAGTAAGAATATTTTTAGGTGTCTTAAGTTTTGGTTTACGGGTAGTGAATTCTTTTTCCAAGATGCAATAAAAGTTTATTTTGTACATAGTATTTTATAATTGTATAATGTTGATAAAATATTATATGAATATAAAAGTTAAAAGGTTTAATTTATTATTTTAGTGGTTGCAGTTATAAATTTAATTATTACCTGCATTTTTACTTTGATGTAGTAATTAAATACTTTAAATATTTATTGATCACGTTTAGGTAGTAAGATGTAGGTATCTAAATATAAATGGTTGGAGTTTTATTTGGGTTTGAAAACCAATGTATGCATAAGTAACTTCTTTACTAAATGGCAAAGGAAGGTCAAATTATGGTTTTTATATGTAAACAGAAAAGATAAAAAAAAAAGAAATTGGGGTATAGTTTTTAATTCTATTTCTATTAGCAGAATTATATTGATGATATATTAGATAATAACTTGTATGGACTTTCAGTAAACTTTTGGTAGTTTATGTATTCTTGGATTATTGTATTAAAGACAATATAATATAAAATTTTGAATTATTATATTATTTTAAGATAATATAATAATATAAGGTGATTGCGATATTGTGGGCTAGGTGGTTGTAGCCCAATTTTGCCTAGCGGCACTTAGGCAACGCCAGGCGATAGTGCATGGGTAGGGGTCTGTTGCAAATGGATTTGCATGGATGGACTTGATGACTTGGTCAGGGATATGCTGGATTAGTTACGAGCGGAGAGGTTCGTAACGGAGATTGGAAATGCGTGATTGATGCGGGCGGAGAGGTCCGTATCTGTTGTACTCTTATGTGGGGATACGACTGGGGAGGTTCGTATGTTCCGTGCTCACACTTGAGGCTGCTATGAGCGGGGAGGTTCATAGTAGGTGTTCACGCATGATGAACTACGAGCGGGCAGGTTCGTAGATTTGGACCACGAACGGATAGGTTCGTGGAAGCATTTAAATCCCTAGGACCAGTTTGAGTGTGTATCTTGTATAGGGCAATGTGTTTTTCTTACTTTCATTTTAATGTGTTGCGATGTGGACTTGGACTAGAGATGCTTGATTGTGTCATGAGTGGGTAGGTTCATGGCTGGTGGTGAACACGTGATAATATGAGCGGGGAGGTTCATATTATGGTGCTCTCGTGTGAGGATACGCGCGAGGAGGTTCGTATGTTTCGTGCTCACACTTGAGGGCTGCTGCGAGCGGGGAGGTTCATAGTTGTTAGATCACGTGTGGTGGACTACGGGAAGGGAGGTCTGTAGAGTTGGACTACGAGCGGGGAGGTTCATAGAGGTAGGATCACGAGCGGGCAGGTTCGTGGAAGCATATATATCCTAGGTCCATGGTCAAGAAATTTTGGGTTGGAAACCTTAGGGCAGTAAGGTTTCTTGTTTAAGCATTGGCTGAAATAAAGTAATTTGGGATGAACTTATATGTATTAAATTATATATTTATATTGTTACATGAGCTCACCTTTTCTCTGTGCGTTTGGTGATGATCGTGTAATTCGTTACACAGGAGCATACGTTGTTTCAGGTGGAGCTGGTGACACTTAGAGCCGGAAAGGGGATAACTTGGGAAGTTTTATAGACTATGTTGACTATTTTGTAAAGATTTAGTTGATCAGTTTTGAATTATGTAAACCTAAAGTTTAATTTATGGTTTTGAATTTTGAGACATTTTATTAGGGTTTTAATTTACCCGCATTTTGGAAAAGCACTTAGAAAAATAATGGCATATTTAATATTATTTTACTTTATTTTATTTAAATTAGTAATATCCGACCGGGATGTTACACTATGCATTTGCAAGGAAAAAAGGTTTATCTTGATATTTATATGAAAAAAAAATATGACTGATAATAATTTTTTTTTTTATCATATTTATGAACTTAAAAATATTGTTTATAACATCAAATTAAAATGAATTATTTGACATCATGCTTATGATCATGTGTGTGCTGATAAAAAAATAAAATTTTCATATTAGAAAATGAATGGTGGTCAAGTAAAATTAAACTTGTCTTCTAGGACTTTCTTTTTTAAATGAGTTTTTCATGTTTCTGAATTGAGAAACTTCCTTACTGCTCAACAAGGTTATGAAGTGGTTTTGATTACAATAAATTATTATTTCTAGACATGTTTTTGGTTTGTAAATGATATATCAGTGATGGTTTGTTTGAGTTAAATACTTTTATCTTGTAATAAAATATTTAGTAATTTTTCTTTGATCATTACAAACATACTATTGGTTGGTAAATGATATATTTGAGAATACATATATTTATAAAAAAAATTGTGAGAAACTTATGGTATTATTCCTTAAGTAACATCTTCATGTAGTGCTAATTGAATGGTACAACGAAAGAAAAATATGTTTTTGTTTGATATGGTAAATGTTATGCTTCAAGTTCTAGCTTGCGTAACATTATATAAGTGAAACTTTATATTTTGCTTGCAAATTTTGAAATAAAAGGTTGTGTAAAAAGAGAAGAAGGAGAATTGTTTTCTGTGTCTCATTTCAAGGACCTGAGCCCACATTATATACAAGAGTACAACCCTAAGAAAAAGATCTTGACAGTTATACAAAGTTAATGTAGAGAATAAAAAGAAATATGGAACAAATCAAGTGCCTATAGTAACGTCCTAAACTTATGAATTATATAATATTACTCCTACAATCACGGTAATCATATTTCCGCCAATAGGTTGTGATAAAATTCTTGAGTTATGAAAGAAAAGAGAAACACATTTAAAATATTTCAAAATGTGGGGGTGTTTTGCAATGATTAATATACCTCTTAATAAAAATAAATTAAATTTCTTGGTTATATATTCTAAAGTGGGTGAAAATATACCTCTAGTACTATTTTGTCATCTAGTGATAATATTATTTCCAATTCCTCTAGTTATGTTATTCAATATGTCCAATTTTTTGAGATTATTGAAGGATATATTAATATAAATTGGATATTGATTCTAGTGAGACAAAATCAACTATTGGTTATGGTTATATTTTAACCTTGGATGGAGGTGCACTATCATGGAAATATGTTAAAAGTTGTTCTTTTGTGATTATCTACTATGCAAGCACAAATTATTCCACTTTCAATGCATTTTAACAATCAAATTGTTATATTTAAAGTTCCTAGTAAAAATGTCAATGAAAAATTGACATATGAGAATGAGACACATTTATTAGAAACTTAATTACTCATGGTATTATCTCTCTTGACTTTATCAAAGGGTGATGCATCAACAAGTATTTGAGTCATCAAGGGAATGAGATTAAAGCTCATAAATTAGTTGCAACAACGAACACCCATCTGCACATGAATGGAGATCCCATGGAATGAATTTCAATGGGTAATAACGAAGTTGTTGTTCACTAAAGTACGCTAAATCATATGATTAAATTTTATGTCTCATTCGTATGACGAGGTGTACTATAGATATTGGCAATAAGTAGGTTGAGGTATATGCATCATTATGCTTTTATATATATATATATATATATATATATATATATATATATATATATATATATATATATATATATATATATATATATTTGTTTTAAAATACCTCCTAATAAACTCAATGACAATTATTGTAGGGGTGTGAGTCACAAACAACCCTTTGAGTGTTTACCTAGTGAGTGTGATGGTGGGACGACCATTATGAGACATGGGTAAGTTTCTAAGTGAAACTCATGAAAAAAGATACATGCATAAGGTCGTAACGTGCAACCATTTATTAGAACCTAAAATGAACATCGATATTCTATGTGTTATTTACTAACACTCGGTCATAGGGTGATGAATTAGGTCCAAACATATGCCCAATCAAAGGCCTAGTCAAAAGCATGTTGAGAAGGATACAAGAAGAGATGAACTTTCAAGAGCCTAGTGGTCTTCATGGGCTTCAAATGTTATTTATGTGGACCAAGGAAGATGTCAAGATATGATGGACTTGTCTTAGCCTATTAGAATAGATTTAAATTAGGCCAATTGTTTAGGTCATGCTTTCCATTAGAATAGATTTAAATTGGACCAATTGTTTAGGCTATGCTTTGAAAATAAATTGTAAAAAAATTCCTAGAAGTAGTTTGGAACATTTTTCACCTAGCTTTTGAAATTAGATCCAATCAAGCCCAATTTCAAAAGTCTAGGCCGAGAATATGTCTAAGCTTAGCCATGAGTTGCACATTTAGCACATGTGCTAAATGAGGAAAGTTTGACATGCCATATGGCAAGTGATTCATGAAATGAGGATCTAGGAAGTTAGATCTAGATCTAGATCTAGCATTTGCATTTCATTTCCTATAACATTTAGCTTGCATTTGGAGCTTGCCTTCTACTATAAATGAAGGTCTCCACACTTTGTAAATCACTCTTGACTGAATGCAAAGTTATGCTATTAAGAACACTCCACAAACCTTGCCCTTTGAGAGTAACCCTTAGCTAGAGCTTTCTCTAGAATTCCTCTAGCCTTCCTCCTTTAATTTGGTTGAACCTCTTAGAGTCCTCACCATTACCATTCAATTCTACACCATCCAAGCTTCCTTAAACACTTGCTTCTGCATCTATTCATCCATGGAGACTCCTTCTTCCATCAACCACATCCAAAGAGCCTCATCATAGGGGATGTAGCTCAAGAAAATTAAGTCTCCATATTTTCTCAGGTGAAAGTTTATAAGTACTAGGAGTAAGGCTTAAACTCGGAAGGTTCCTTACGCTGAACTACAATATTTTGCTTTAAAAGATAATATATTTTGTTTTGTTTTATTTTTTAAATTATGTGAGGATTGTTGAAAATATTTTAATATAATTTAAAAAATATATAATTAAAATATTATCTTATGGTTACTAAGATTTTTATGGACTTTTAATTTTATGAGTAAATGTTATTTATGGTTAACGACTATATTTTTATTATGAATTAATATTTTACTTAATTAGACTTATTACAATTGACTCTTAAGTCTCTCTGGTACATATAAATACCCCTTATTTTTAAGAGAAGAACAATAACAAATATTAGAGATCATATAAAAGTTTTATATTCTTCCCTAGATTATCTTTTAATACATTGGTGTTCATAAGGTTTAGAGATCATTCACTGCACTCGATTGATTTGACAGATTGTTGTATATTGGAAGATAAACTCATATGATTTTGTTTTGCATTATGCAATAGGGGTGTTTTCTCTCTAAGGACAGTGTTCTGCGTGCCTCAACCCATGATATTTCTTCTTCTTTCCTTATTTATTTTTTATTTATTATTATTATAAGAATTGTTGGCCTGGATAATTTTTGTTGATTTATATATATATATATATATATATATATATATATATATATATTTATTTATTTATTTATTTATTTATTTATTTATGTGTGTGTTAGTATTATTATTTCTCCAATAAGTATTATTATATTATTCATATTTTTTTATTAGTAGTAGTATTATTTGATTAATCATTTTCTAACACTTACTAAACTAATTAACCAAGTCTTTCCCAATCAATTTATAGATTTTCAGATTTAATATTAATTACACTTTTGGTGCTAGCAAAAAATATAATAATATTTCACTTAAAAAATTATTAATTAATTAAAATTAAACTCTTTATTTAATCAATAATATTTTTTCTGTCTAACAAAAATCAGAACACTCGTTGGTATGTGACACTATAGGTTCGGTGTAACATCCCGACCGGATATTACGGATTTAAATATTAAAATAAAGAAAATGTAATTAATCTGCATTTACTGAAATGTCATTTCCCAAGAACGCGGGAAATTTAAAATATGTTAATTAATTACAAAGATAACCAAAATTCATAAACCATAAAAACTGAACATAAAACAAAGCCTCTCATCGGAGTTTACAAAATATTTCAAAATTAAATCATGTAAAACTCCCAGGCTATCCCCTCTCCGCAGGTAAGCCTCACCAGCTCCACCTGCAACATCATCACCAAACACAAGCAGATAGGGTGAGCTAAAATCATAACACATAAATATACACCAAATATATATATATATATATATATATATATATATATATATATATATATATATATATATATATATATATATATGTTTGTGGTA
>Ga0214545_1012895_pt1 | contig 10660 bp, 3 predicted proteins | sample CNSS4metaG_FD_160064 | JGI IMG/M metagenome (GOLD analysis project Ga0214545, IMG submission 160064) | Root nodule microbial communities from cowpea collected in UCLA plant growth center, Los Angeles, California, USA - CNSS4 | ecosystem: Host-associated > Plants > Roots > Nodule | place: USA...
TCTTTTGTCTCTCATTTTTGTAACCTTATTTGACCTAGTTTCTAGAAGCTAGGGTTAAGTTTTTGTAGAGACATCCTTAGGTATCTTTTATTTGCTTAGAGGCCCCTAAACTCTTCTATATAAGGGGCGTTCCTAGACATGTAAAAGCGTTGAACATTTTGAAGTAAAAACACTCTTGTGTCTCAACCATTTGTGAGAGTTTCCTCCCTAAGGAGTGAATACTTTTAAGCCTTATCTTGCATAGCAAGTGGCGGCACACATCCACTCATCTTCAAGGTTACCATGGCTTCTAGCCTAGCCTTGTAGTGGCGTGCTTCTCACATTTTTACCATTCCTTTCCTTTCCATTTTATGTTTTCTTCTTCCTTTAATTGTTCTTGGTTTTTTATGATTTATGTGCTTTCCATTTCCTTTTTGTTTTGAATCAATCCATCATCTTCTTCTCTTGAGCTTTGTGAAAAGAACCTTCACATCTAGATAGCTTGCTATCTTAATGTCCAGTGGGGATTTAACTTAGCTTTCTTAATCAACTCACACCATATTCAATAATCTTAAAAGAAAACAAGATAATCCTTCATCAAAAAGTCAAGGCCACAATCTCTTTCTAGTGTTGAACTTTATATTCCATGTTCAGTATTCACACATGGATAATTGTATGTTGCTATTTCTAGAGTGAAAACAAAGAAAGAACTCAAAATACTTATTCTAGATGAAGATGGAAACGTAACCAACACAACTAAAAATTTTGTCTACAAAGAAATTTTCGAAAGTCTTTAATAAAGACGAAACTATAGGTATGTCACTTCTTATTTGTCAGTCTTTTTCAAACTTATTCCATTCTTCAATGATATATCTACTATATGAAATTAACTACAATGATAAAAAATACAAATCGTACTAATGGTGTTGCTTCTCTTATTCAAATTACACATTATGAATGATGAACTTCGTTTTCTTTACAAATGATGTATGCAAAGTTTATCATATGTTTTTAAAGAGTTATTTCTTTTATAATATGTTATGAGTTTATTACATATAATACATATAATTGTACAACAATCATTGATAATTACTTTTATTATTTTTATTATTAGTTACTTTATTTTTTCAATAGTATTTAAAACTTTGATTAATTTAAAACAACCAAAGAAAGTATATTTAAAAAAAACTACGCGTTGCACAGGTAGAAAGACTAGTTTATGAACAACCATAAGCACAACTAGAGAGATATCAACACAAGCTTGGAAAAACCATTCAAAAACCTAAGAACAAGCAAGGTTAACTCCCCTTACCTTAGGTCCTTGATCAAAAGCTCTTTTTCCACAAATGTCATCTCTTTCTTCCTTCCTCCCATCTCGCCTTCTTAGAACCTCTGGCCACTATTTTTCTCAACTCACATGCTCGCGTCTATGTTTAGTGAATCTGGCCTCCTTCCTTCATATCCGTGAGACGTCTTAAAAAAAACTAAAATCACCTTGCTTACTCTAGATAAGGTTCAAACCCACATCCTTAAAGCATTACCAAGCACTTCAAAGCAACAAGCTAACACATATTTCTTGCCAACCACAATCACAAACAAGCATTACACTACCAACCCACACATAAGCATATTTTTAAATTAATTATTTAACATAAAATGCATAAAATGTACAAGACAAGAATTGAACACATATCCTTCAACATTATCTTAAGGCTTTCAACCAAGTGCGCTATACTTCACATGCATTATACTTCATAAAATATTTCCTTCTTTTTAAACCATTTCCATGTTCTACTACTTTTCTTGCATAGATTCTAATTATTTTCCTCTTCGATCTTACATTCTCCCCAACCTGAAAAATTTTCGTCCTTGAAAATTGTACTTACCAAGAAACATGTAACGATATGATTTCTTAATGTCTTTCTCCAACTCCCAAGTTGCTTCTTGCGTTCTTTCATCCCATAGTACCTTCACAGTACGAATTTCTTTTCCTCAAAGTTTCTTAACTTGAGAATCCAATCTCGTATTTGAACTTCATATGCTTCAAGCACATGTCTAGGATTACGAATATGCCTCCACAACTACGACACATCAAACCCGTTATGCAAGTTTGCCAACTACGATGGTAACACATTCTCATTTGCCACTACTCCAACTCTCCTAAGAGTCTGATACAGTACAAGAAACTTAGGCATCAACTTCTTCGATCTGATAGCTCTTCCAACATCCGTGGTCGGAGTCACCTTAAGAAACACATGATCACTCACTTAAAACTCAAGGGATCTTCTTCTTTTGTCAACATACAACTTTTGTCTACTTAGAGTTGCTCGCATTCTCTCTTGAACTAGCTTAACTTTTTCTATTGTTTGTTGCAACAATTCAGGCCCCACTGTAACCACTTCCCTATATTGATACCAATACAACGGTGTCCTGCATTTCCTTCCATACAAAGCTTTGTATGGCGCCATCCCAATGATGGAGTGGTAACTATTATAATAAGTGAACTCTACCAAAGGTAAGATCTCACTCCAACCTCTAAATGATCTAGCATAGAAGTTCTCAACAAATCTTCTTAAGATTGAATAGTCCTTTCACTCTGTCCACTGTCTAAGGATGATATGCTGACTCATCCTCATCTGTGTATCCAACGCCTACTACAACATCTACTAAAACCTTGACGTAAACCTCAGGCCACGATTTGATACGATGTTAGCTGGCACCTCGTGCAACCTAACAAACACACTGATGTAGAATTCTGTCAGCTTATCCATTGACCACCTTTGGTTGATTAGCAAGAAATGAGAACTCTTGGTCAACCTATCCACAATCACCCATATGGCGTCATAACCTTTTAGCGACTTCGGTAGATGAGTTAGAAAAATCCATTGACATATTGTCCTACTTCCATCAAGGAATGTCTAACTGATGCAACATACCTCTAGGTCTTTGATGCTCGATCTTGGCCTTTTGACAAACCAAGCAAGAAGATACAAACTCCTCACATCCTTGTTTATCTCACTTCAACATAAATATTCCTTAAGATCTTTGTACATCTTAGTCATACCTGGACATATGCTAAGATGAATATTATGCCCCTCTTCTAGAATAATCTTTTTCAACTCACTCTTTGCCAAAACACAAACATGATTTCTGGAGCTCAAGGCACCGCGAAGTCCTTCACCTGATATGAACCCAGTGACTTTATTGTTTGTTGTAAACTAGAATCCTCCAACTAGTCCACTTTTAAGTTCTCTAAGAAGTCATTGGTTATAGTCAATCGACTACACCCGATATCCTTGTTCATTTGTATCCTTTGATTCATATCTCTTAACTTCTCGATCAGTTCTGATTCTTTCATCATCAACACACTCAAACACTACAGATTTCCCTGGGTAGACCGCTAAGGTCAATTATATATCTTCTTTTGGCCCTGTTATTGCCCAAAAAGCTACTCTTTTGTGTCTTGATGACATGCTATAGGTCGTCTTGTAGTTGTTCCACCATCTTGCCCTAGTCCACAAACACTGAAAACCCCTTAATCTTGATCGACACTATCACCTTCCTCAGCTCGTGCCTCAACCCTCTCTCGAAATTCCAACTCCTCCACCCCTCGATTATCCCTTGCGAGTAGAACCGAGCTAGATACTCGAATTGGTTCACATATGCTTGCACAATCATCTTCCCCTATTGTAGCGTCATGAAGTCAACTTCGTTCTAAAACTTGGAATTGTTTGGAAAGTATTTTTCCAAAAACCTCTCCCTGAAATTGGCCCAGTTGATGGCCTTTCCACTAGCTTTCATCATCAACTACATACCTCTCCACCAATACTCTGTTTCACCCATCAATATAAAGGTTGCATATGTGAGCTTTTGCTCCTCAAGGCATGCAATGACTCTCTCTATCTCCCGAATCCACGAGTTTGCCTCATCCGGAGTATCCCTCCTGTTAAACTCCGTCAAATTGTGCATCATGAGATCATTCATGCTTGGCTAATTCCTAGGCACTTAAGTGGCTTGCTACTACTACATCACATTGACCATTCTCTCAATGGCCGAGTGATCTGATTAGTAGGCGAGTTTAAGGTTGAAGCATTAGGTCCACGTGCCATTCCTTACTACACACACATAATAATAACAAAACATCAAAATACAATCATGAGTCACTTCACAAAAACACACTTAGAGGCTATTCCAAAGAGACCCTACAAACTACATATTCATGAGTCAAAAATCACCACAATCACACAATAAAAGCACATCGTGCTCACTCCCCAAAGCCACTAAAAATATTTTCAAACCAGGCTCTAATACCAAAAATGTAACACCCCTTTCGAGATGCCACCGTGAATTAAATGACCATGAAATTACTTCAATACCATCCTAATAAAATAGCAAATTTTCAAAAAAAAAAAGTTTATTTCAATACAATTCAAAATTTAAACCTGAACCAAATTGGTATAAGTCGTTGAATGGAAACTTTTTACAAACTCATCCAATTTGAAAAATTATAAAATTGTCAAACCATTACATCTTATTTAAAAACAACAATTCCAAGTGCTTTCTAAAACTCCCATAAGCTTCTCCCATGAGAATCCTCACGACTATGCTTCTCCATTTGCATTTGTATCAACATATGCTCCCGTATAACATTTATACGATTATCGCACAAACACAAACAATATAACAATGAGATAATAATTAAAAAATATTATATATCAAACTATTATATTCATGCAACTCCCGAAGCGTAATTATCAATACTTATACAACTCGTTGAATGGAAACTTTTTACAAACTCATCCAATTTGAAAAATTATAAAATTGTCAAACCATTACATCTTATTTAAAAAAAACAATTCCAAGTACTTTCTAAAACTCCCATAAGCTTCTCCCACGAGAATCCTCACGACTATGCTTCTCCATTTGCATTTGTATCAACATATGCTCCCGTATAACATTTATACGATTATCGCACAAACACAAACAATATAACAATGAGATAATAATTAAAAAAACATTATATATCAAACTATTATATTCATGCAACTCCCGAAGCGTAATTATCAATACTTATACAACACATGAAAAACACATATAACCACTAAGTAATATCAATAAACATTATGTTAGTCTCTCATAACCAACCAACAACTTTCTTGCGCACCAACACCTCTTGAAAAGGATATTTCCCCTACTTTCATAGATTTACAAGCAAAAACTCCTCTACCCGACTCACCAAAGCCCTCTAGGTAGGAGCACTATTGCTAAGCTCATATCAAAGCCTTACAGCGGAAACAAACCTCTTATACCCAGCTTACCAATGCCTTCTTAGTAAAAGAACAATATGCATTTCAACGTTCTACCACTTTGCTTGCAAAGATTCTAATTATTTTCCTCTTGGGTCTTACACTTGCTTGGCACACAGATTTGGTTCCTTTTAGGAACCCATGCGACCCCAAAGTGGGCAACTCCACGTGATGTCTTCCCGAGTGCAAACTCAATCCTTGTTTGAACATTGAATCAGTTTTGAATTAAAGTTTACCTTGAATTGTTGATTTCTATGAAATCATAGTTTGTGTTTACCATTTTACTTTGTTGTCTTATGATTCTAAACCAAATTTACTTCTCTTGTCTTAGCTTTAATTTCTTGTAGTAATTAGTGCTTGATTCATGCATTATGTTAGTGGTTTGGTTGAAATCTTATTTCCATGCACTTGATATAATTCTACCCATGTTAGTTTCTTTCTTTATAGTTGTGTGCATAGCAGTTCCAATATCTAGTGCATGAATTTTGAATTCCTTGGTTGAGACATATGATGTCATGTGGAGTTTGAATGCTACAAAATTTTGTTTTCTCTAGTCATTTTAAGAGTCAAACATTATTCTAATGCATGTATTGCATTGCCAATTTCAATTTTACATTTTGTACTTATCTGAAACCACTCATTAGCATGTTAAACTAATTCATCTTAGCCATTCTACATTTAGTTTAAGTAGTATATTTTCATGATAATGCACATGTTTAGAATTGCATCTTGTTGGAGCACTATGTGTCACAACCAAGATTGTGACGGGACGGCGAAAATAATTTAAAAAGGTACAGAGGAGTCGCCACCATAATTTATTATGGAAAACTGTAGAAAAACCTTAAAAGAAGAATAGTCTTCAAAACCAAATTTGGGTTTGGGAGTAGGTTACGTGTGGGGAAGGTATTAGCATCCCACGACGTCCGTCTTAAGACGGTTCACTGTTTAATTAAGTGTGCAAGATAGAATTTAATGTTTAAAATATTCGTTATTCCCCAAAAAATCAAACAAAATAAAAAACACATACAAAAATAATAAAGATTAAAAACAAAATTATTTTTTTTCTTTTTTTTGCCCGACGAGCATTGTACCTCGCTCCTACGTATTTCCATTTTGAAAATCAGGGATAACGCAGTTCTTTATACAAATATTTGTTGTTTGATATTATTATTATTATTTTTTTAATTTTAGGTATATATATATATATATATATATTATTAATATCAAGAGAATCCGAGATTCTACATGATAAAATATTTAGTTATCAAGCAAATGCCATACTTGACATGATATTAAAAATAATTTTATAATTTTTATTTATTATTATTATTATTATTATTATTATTATTTTAAGAAAAAAGAAATAAAAGCCTATGAAGGAGTGTTTTGATTACCAAGTAAGTCTGAGACTTGACATGGTATGCAATACTTATATCAAAGAAATAATAATTATTTTTTTTATTTTTTTTAGAGAGAATTAAAAGCCTACGAAAAAAAAAACCTTTTTAATTACCAAGATAATGACATTCGAAAATAGAAGGAAAGAGAAAGGTTGAACATATCAATGACAAACCCAAACCCAAAATCATCTAACGTCTGGATCCCAAACCCCCAAACACATTTAGTCGTACAACATGCAATCGATCATACAATTGACATTATAAGAGAATTTAAGCAGTACATGAATAACATTAGGACCAAAGAGAATTTACCTTAAGGTGACTCCCTTTTGTGTGTGTCCTCTGGTAATAAAAAAGAGAGAGATTTTTCAAATATTTTCTGTGTCTTGCATTTGAGAGGTTTTGTGCTTATATAGGCACTTTGGGATACCACTGAAATCCCAATCTTTAATTATAATAAAATATATGAGGAATGAATTGGTCCCGATGAAACATATTATAGAAATTAAATTGTTGCATAATATCCACGGTATTGATTATAATTATTAATGAAATATTGCGTGTAATTACTAGAATCATATTTTCCTTCAGATAAAGATCGTGATCAAATCATAACATATTATTCATATAATTGATTATAATTATTACTAGGAATATTTTCTTTTAACTATTAAAATCATACCATTCTCTAAAACACATTATTATCGGGAACATTTGCTTCTAATTATTAAAATAATATCTTCCCTTCCTGACAAATCAATGAGACACATCACATAAGCATAAATGCAAGATATTTATTCAAATTATTATAAAAAATATTGCACCTAATATTATACCATTTTCTAACAACGGAAATTATAAAATGTCATTTTCTGACATGTCATGTGAAGAGTGTAAATAGCAAACAATGGGGGTGAAAATATGTATAAAACATTTGAGCTCATGAAAAGCGTGTGATAACAAATTAGATTCTCCCTTCTTTTCCTTTTTTATTTCATGGTATAATTAAAATTAAAAAAACTACCATCAATCAAAAACATATTTTTTATTTTATTTTATTTTATATATATTTTTATTATTTTTATTATTATTTATTTATTTTAACAAAACAAATACATTTTCTCAAACGAAATTGGCTGTTGACAGCTGCCCCTCTTTACTTAGATTTGACTAGATAATAGGAAAGTGAAATTTTCATATTATCATAGTAAAAGATAAGTAAAGATAAAAAACACTAATTTCGTTTGGGTTTGAAAAACGAATATCGAAGAAAATAAGAGAAAAATAGTCAAACATATTTGAAGATAGACATGACCACTCCCAAGGAGAGGGTAATATATCTGAAAGAGAGGAACTCAATGATCATTACCATGTAGAGGGTCCCAATGTGACATAAGAAATCAATGACCATTGCCTCATAGACGACCTTCATTTAAAGAGATCGATGACCATTGGCTCCTAGAGGGCCTCGATGTACCAAAAGAAAATCTGAACTCGACCATTGCCTCGCAGAGGGCCGATATACCAAAAGAAAACCTGAACTCGACAATTGCCTCGCAGAGGGCCGATATACCAAAAGAAAACCCGAACTCGACCATTGCCTCGTAGAGGACCGATATACTAAAAGAAAACATGAACTCGACCATTGCCTCACAAAGGGCCGATATTGAAACGACAATTTGTAACCATTTGATAAAGAAGGTCCTAATATGAAATTTACATGTGAAAGTCAAATTGAATTTTGTGAACGCATGAATGAAAGAGACTCATATTTTTTCTTAACAAATCAAGTGATAAGTGTATACTTGAATCTTTAGATGGACAAATAATATGAAACCCAAAAAGTTACCTCAAGTTATATATATGAAGCAAAATAGATGACTCAAATGAATTGGTTTGGGAACCTTGTTTAACGTAAGAAAAAATGTAAAAAAAAATGGCAATATGTGAAAACTTTGACTAGCATATAAACAATGTGTAGAAACCTTAGCAAGATGTGGAAACCTTGACTAACTTAGACAGAAGGTGTAGAAACTGTGAGACCCAGGAACAACTTGGAATATTTTAGGTAAAATTAAAAAATGATTGATATTTTAGTATGGATCTATAATAAGTAAATTTAGTCATGACAAAAGACTAATTTAATTAAATGAGTAATTAGAGTTGCTATTTATCTACTTTAAGAAATTATGGTTTGTGGAGTATAAGTGCTTTAATTCTTATAATGCATATTATATCATGTATTTTTGTGGTGGAAGATTGTGTGCATTGTGTGCGAGAGCGGGGTTCGAACCTTGTTGGCTGAACTTTGTTTTGTTTTGGTTTTAAAATCCAAAATTTTTCTCCTTTAAAGAAGTAGGGCCATGGAACGTGAATTGGGTGTTTCCAGTCACGAATAAAAGCAAGTTGCAATATTAGATTCAAAAATGCTGTGGCATAAAATCAGTTGTTTTTCTTCCTTTTTTGTTTCATTCTTTTCTATCTTTTAGAATTGAATTAGATAATAAAGAAAAAAAAAGGTTAGAGAAATAAAATCAAATTTTTAGAATCTTAACTGAAAGATTTGGGTGGGATTAGATAAAGCTAAACCCTAGAAGTTTTTTCTAGAAAAAAAAAGGTTAAGACGGGAGAAGTAAAAGAGAGGAAGAATGCAAGTTCGAATTTTCAGTGGCTGCAGTAGAGAAGATGAACAATCTAGAAAGGTAGGGGAAGCCAACTTTATTTTTCTACTCTTGTTTTGTTTGCTTGAGGAATGAAACTTGACAAGTATGCATGTGTAGTGTAGGTGAAGCTGACTTTATTTTCTGGTTTTTTGTAGCTTAATCTTGTTGTTTATCATGTGGGTATACTTGTTTTCTATTTATTCTTTCGTTTTCATTGGTGATGTATGCCATGCGTGTTTTAAGTGCTGGGAATTCTTGAGTGGGTTGTTCTTGTTTTCGTGTTCAGGGATGCAGTTGCGTAGTGTTTCCGTTCAATTTTGGCAACGTGTGAATCCATGTTGAAACAGTAACTTTGGAGAGTGTAGTTCTTAGGTGATGCAACGATGAAACAAATGAAAGGTGGTGTTGCTCTCGTGTGACTACATATGCTGGAGTGGAACCTTGCAGGGTTGGTTCAGACGCGGATGGTGGCCGACTATGTTGAGGGCTGCGTTTCCGGAGGAGTGGCTGCAGGCATCTTGGTGACGTGCAGTGTTCTTAGATATAGGTTCACGGTGCAACTTAGGTTCAAGGTGCAACAATAGGTTCATGGTGCAACAATAGGTTTATGGTGCAACAATTTTGTTTGCATGGGTTCATGTGTTGGTTCTGAAATTTGTAAAAAGGGGTCACTTTCTCATCTTATTTGTAAAAAGGGGTCTGTTTCAATTAATATTGTAAAAGTGGGTCGTGTCGTCTGGTGGGAAGACGACATTAAGGTGAAGTCGTCCACCCAGAGGCCGGTTTACCTTTTTTTTTTTTAATGAAGTCGTCCGGCCTCCGACCGGTTTTTGCATGTAGCATGGATGAAGTCGTCCGGCAAGACGCCAGTTTCAGTTTTTGATTTTTTTTTTCGTTTCAATTTTATTTTATTTTTTATAAATACTCAATTTTCAGTTTTTTCAATGATTTACATTTCTTAAATTTTTTGTATAGTATATTTAATTTGTTGGGATTCTTTTATTAGTATAATAAATTAATTTAAAAAAATACATTACATAATAAAAATAACATAAAAAAAATTCGCAACCAATACATAATAAAAATGACATAATAAAAATTACATAATGAAAATAATATAATAAAAGTTACATGAAAATTTGATAAAGTAATAAATTACTGACGGTAGGGACAGTTGCCCCTATTATGTCCTTCATTTCTACAATATGAACATTTGCTTCGTCTGTTTGGATTTGGTTCATCCATCTCATTATGGATTCTATTAGTTGGTGGTCTTCCCCTTACCCTACGACGCATGTTTGGGTCTGGAATA
>Ga0214545_1012899_pt1 | contig 10658 bp, 3 predicted proteins | sample CNSS4metaG_FD_160064 | JGI IMG/M metagenome (GOLD analysis project Ga0214545, IMG submission 160064) | Root nodule microbial communities from cowpea collected in UCLA plant growth center, Los Angeles, California, USA - CNSS4 | ecosystem: Host-associated > Plants > Roots > Nodule | place: USA...
ATACATAGCTCAGGATCGAGCAGCTCAGGGTCGAGCAGGGGTATCCACCACAAGTGCAAGCATCCGCTGAATCCGACCGAGTTATACGTATCCGGATGAGTCGAGTCGAGTCGTAGTGTATTGAATGCAGAGTCATAACATGTTTGGTTGCTATGTGGATGAGATGATGAGAATATATTTGATTGCATGTTGAATATGTTGATTGGCTCTAGCTTACCCGTTTCGTTATATGGTTGTGTTGTATGTGGCTGTTTTCCTTGCGATGATCATCAACTTGGTTGATAGGAGCAGATGGGCGAGGTTCTCATGGTCAACAAGCGAATGGTGATTCCGCCGCTTAGCCGCCCGGGCTGGAGTTTTCCTTGTGTTTTATTTAGGGCTAAGGCCCATGTATCTTTTTTTTGTATTTCTACGCTGCACTCTAGGTTGTATTCGTATTCAGCCTACTTTTGTTGGCATCGTGGTGTGCCTAGTTTTGTAGGGGTGATGTTGGGAACCCCAGGACTGCGCTATTATGCTATCTTATGTGTGGCGTTTCCTTTAATTGCGTTTATAAATTAAATGGGACGTTACATGTACAAAATCATAATTTATACCTTTAATAAACATTAAAATTAATTTATCCGAGTAAAATCATAATCAATAATTTTGACAAAACCAAAATAATATATTTAATTATTTATCACTCTCATATTAAAAATAAATAAGCATATAATTTAATATAATCTATAACTCTAAATAAATTATACGTGTATAAATAATTGTCTTTCGTTTCTTTAAATTCTTGATGAATTGAATAAAAATAAAATTTTAACTATTTCTTTTCGATATAAGTAGTTATATTGTGTACAAAAAATTTATCTTTTATTTTATTTTACAATCTTGTTTCAATGATTTTTATTGTGTATAAGTATTGATGAATTGAATAAAAATAAAATTTTAACTATTTCTTTTCAATATAAGTAGTTATATTGTGTACAAAAAAATTTATCTTTTATTTTATTTTACAATCTTGTTTCAATAATTTTTATTGTATATAAGTATGTAGACAAATTGACCAAATTGTGTGTTGACTCAGGGGTTGAGTTCTTTTAACTTTCCACTCTATTCCTAACTTGTTTATTGATTTTATTTTTTGAATTAGAGTTGGTATGCTAAGATTTAGATTTGATTGTTTGTTTTGCTATTACATGGGTCTTGGCTTGATCTATCTAACCATCTTTTGAGCGAGACACTCAAATATGTTATTTAAAATTAATATATATTTACATAGAAACACACACTTTTTTAAAAAACCCACATTTTTTTCACAAAACCCGTATTTTTAACCATGCACCCAAAATATTGATGCAACAACTCATAAAACATTAAAAGTTTTCTTTTATAATCACAACATTAAAAACAACAAATTAACATTATCTTACAAAACTCATCACTCACTCACTAATACAAAATAAACATACTAGAACAGACTATTAAATTGGTTGTAGATGAATTGATGTAATGCAAAGTGTGGTAGTAATTTTGTAAATACTGAAAACTACATTAGATTGGTTGTAGAGGGAATCGATCTAATATGTTCATATTAGATCGATTATAAAAGGAAACGATATAATATGTGCATATTAGATCAGTTATAAAATTCAATCTAATAGGCCTTCTTCTCCTTTTTTTTTGTCATTTTCGCAAAATTCCTTCTCTTCTTTCCATCCTCAAAACAACTATTTTCTCTCTCATTTTCGAAGCCCAAAAACTCTCCCTTATAATACAACCCTTTCTCTTCTTCCTTCAACTCCATCTTCTTTCCCGCTACAAGCTTCACATTTTTATTTTTCTCCGAGCAGTCATCGCTTTGTTCCTCTAACCACCAATAGTGATTTACTTGTCCCAACTGTTACGATCATTGGTGTTGTGGTCATAGCTATTGCAACTATGTTGTATTGATTTGTTTTGTTGTTTTCAAAATTGTCATTACTACTTTGGCCGTTGCCGCTTCTAGGTTGCACGTCGACGGTGTTACTACAGTCATTGCTTTTGTTGTTCTGGTTGTTACCATGATCGATCTGCTTGCCATTGGTGTCGATCTCCTTACCATTGGTGGTGTTGCGTTTGTCACCAATATGTTCATTGTGTCAACGCCTAACAGAACCAAGTTAAGGTTATGTAGAATCCATTTTCAAAAAGGTATTAGATCTGTTGTTCCATAATGTCTTTGACATATTACATCAACGCATATTCGATCTAATATGTGATAGTTGACATTATCATGTTTTATCTTTTGTTTATTTTCATTATTATCTTTTTAGATATTTTAGGTTTTATTTAATAAAATTGAAAAAAGTAAGTCTTTGGTTACATACTTAATATTTTATAGATAAGTGTAAATATCAAGGAAATTAAAAAGAATATCAATAATAAATTTATAAATACAAAATAATTAGTCATTGAAAAGTCAAATACTATTTTATAAACTAAAAAATATTTATATCTAAAATAGTTTCTATTAGTAAAAAATTATAATTAATTTGTGAATCAAAAATCAATTATTTTTTAACATTAGCTATCAAAATTTTAGACATGTATTATTATCTGTGACATCCCATTTAAATAGAATAAATCTACTAAAATAAAACATCACATAAATATAATATAAAGGATACACTGATACACTCATCCATAAGTATACTAGGAAGAAAGTTAAGGCACACCACGATGCCATACACAGAACATAAAAGTACAATCATTTTACAATGGACTGCTCATAGAGCAAGGAATTTAAAGTAAACTAAAAGTTCTTTAGAAGGGGCTCAACAGTGAGCCACAACCCAGACCATAGGGACCACACTATGCAGCACCATCTTCACCATCCTAAGGACCATCAGGGGTTCCCGCCTATGCTCACACCAATAAATTGTTGATCATTGTAAAAAGGAAAAGCCAAACAGAGAAACATAAATCAAACAGAAAGGATAAGCTAGAGTAGAAATATTAAACCAGGTTATAAGCATACAAAATAGTAGGCACCCAAACCACACAATAACAACCAAATGTAAGACCCTCTGACTCAATTATCCGGATTATACTCTTGATATAGAATTCTAAAGGAAGTATGCACATGTGTTGGTTTCTAAACTCTGCAAAGTCTAGGCGCAAGGGGTTATCATTCAACCACACACAAGGTTAATCCTCTAATATCTTAGGCCTAATATGTCCTAAGACTAGGACCTCCTACCACTCTCACCACATAAATCATTCTACTCTATGTGAGCTTGAACAATTATTAGAGTTCAGGATACCTTCCTTTATCTAGACATCTTCTATATCAAGGTATATACTAACCACACCATCACCAAGAGTTTCCCATGAAACTTTTTTTATCAACAATATTCCACATGCCATCTCAATCATTATCATCTCATGCCAAAGCACCACCAACCAACCAATTCATGTTCCATTTCATACTCAAAATAGCAAAATCTCATTCATTTAATCTCATACAATATACATGGTATCATACTTCATGCTTTTACGGTAAAACACTCTATCATGCAGACAAACAACCACATCAGAGAAGAAAACAGAACTAGAGCATGACCCTGCACCAGTCTCGCTCAGGCTGGAAGTCCTCGCTCATGCGAGAGAGGTTCTCTCGCTCAAGTGAGCCCTTTTCACATAGGTGAGAGCTCGAGTAGTGGAATAGTGAGGTTTTTGCAAATTCTCACTTAGGCGAGACCTCCTCGCCTGAGCGAGATCGCTTCTCGCTCAAAACTGGAGTTGTCACTTAAGCGACAGCTCGAGCAAAAACCTGAGAGAGTTTCTGATACTCTCGCTTGGACAAGACAACAGGTTTCTCCACTGTTCACACTGCAATAGCCAGACATTCGAAACCAAACAACATTTAACATTTTTCCAAGCAACCACAACAACACACAAGTATCATAAATATGAAATAGAACTAAAAATAGGCAGATATAAAGAAAACACAAAAATCCTATCTTCCTTTACTTGGAAAAATAGAACTGCAGTGGAAGAGAGCCCTAACAGAAGCTCTCCACAACACAATGTAACTTAAAGAAGTTGTATACAAAACATAAGGTTGAGGTTCTAGAGAGAACTCAAGACTGAAGCTAAAACATCTGGACGAGAAAAGAAGACAAACAGGGGTTTGAGCTCAACTTACTTGGACAAAATGAGCCCAACTAGCTCGAAGGGGAAAAGAGCTTATGCCCTAGCAGAGCTCTCTGCTTTAGGAGGAGAACAATTTTTGGAAAATAAGTAGAATGAGAGTGAGTAGGGCTGGGTGAAGTATTTCTAGGAGTCCCTAATGGCCTGACCTTGGGCCATCGAAAAAGCCAAGTCCAAACCTTTTTAGAGCAGAAAAATGGGCTTACATTATCAATCTCTAATTTTTTTATCAAATATAAATTAAAAGTACCAAAGTACGAAAGACATATATATAATTAATAAATGAAGAATTTATTTTAATTTTCATAATTCAAAAGCAAAAGCTTTTATTACATATATACGTTAATATAGTATATTAAAACAATATTAAAGAAAAAGATAGCATTATATTCACATGTTCATAGTATTATTAGTTCAAGTGAGAATACTAAAATGAGTTATGATGAATTTATCTTTGTTTTTGTTGAATGTGAATGTTTAGTATGAATTACTATAAAATAATTGTTAAATAAAAATTAATAAAAGATAAAAATAATTAAACATTATTTTATAAATTAAAATATATAAATTAATAACTGATTTTTGAATCAAAATTTAAATTGATCTTTAATAATAACTATCAATTAAAAAATATTTAAATATATAAATTAAAAAAAATATATAAATTAAAGGAATATATAAATTAAAGGAACACTTTGGGATTAGTCTTTATTATTATATTATCAACTAATTTAGAATCTAATAAAATATATCTATGTATTTTAAACAAATATTTTATTATATATTTAATATCATAATAAATATATGCACATCATAAAAAAAAATGCACTAAAATGAAACTTTATTACATTTTAAAGGCCAAAATAATACTTTAAAAATTTTGAGGAGATGAAATAAAAATGTAATGGCACTTAGTGTGGAAATTGGAACTCTATAAGTGAGTTTAGAGGGAAAAAAATAGGATAAAAAAATTAACATTTTCTTTTCTTTTTCTTTTTTTAATTAGCAAAAGTAAGAATTTTATATATATTAAGTACTTGGGATGTCTTAACCTCTCGACCTGTATGCAAAAATATTTATAAAGTTCTCTGTATAGTCTTCCTATGTCATGTTTAAAGATCAATACATTGATAACAATGATCCTACCATCTTCATTCATCCAATGCTGATTTTAGCACATATAACATACAAAACACAGACAAAGATTGGTCTGCAATATTTTTTTACTTATACAAAAATTCAGTTGTTATACTCCTTGCAGCAACTCTCAATTACAGTTTTTACGGTTGATTCTTCCTTCGTATGTTTCACTTAACTATCCACAACCCCTCCATATGGTATTTCCCTTTTTGTTCAATTCCATTAGGTGAAAACTTTTAAAGTGTGTTTTTACTTGGTTATGGTGTACATTATTAACATCTACCCAAGTATCACATAGGTGCCATATTTTAGCTGGTATCTTACATCCTAAAAATAGATAATTGATTGTTTCCTCTCTCTCTCCACACATAACACACAAATCATTCTCTAGCCTACCACCCCTTCGTCGTAGTTCGTCTTTAGTAGCTATTCTATTTAGCATGACCCTCCATGTGAAGTATTCAGCTGATGGTATGTTGTCCAGATACGGACACGGGTACAGATACGATACGGACATAGATATGGAGATACGACTAAATTGAAAAAACATAAGACACAGGACACAACATGTATATACATGTTAAGTTTGAAACTGTCAACTAACACAAAAAATGAATCCAATCTATTTATCAAATATCCAATATGCAAAAAGTAGTTATATAATAAGATTTGTTCTTTATTTTAATCATCAAAATCATGTCAAAGATAAAAAAAATATCTTTCAGATTCGACATAATATATCCTAGAAGTATCGTATGAGTGTCGATGTCCGATACGTGTCGGACATGAAACACGACATTTATGAGGTGTGTCGGAGCATCATGGGATGTTAGTACCTTTCCTGTCCATAATTATATGTATAGACTCGTTTCTTCCCCACTACTTCTTTCATACAACTTCTTATATACATTCCTAACAGTATAATCGTCCTAATCTTCGCACTTCCATAGTTAAGTATCTTCCCTTTCCTTACTTAGTAAGATAATGAATATTTTAGCTCTAATGCTTTTACCGGTGGTTTTTTTCATTCAAATGACAACGTCAACATCCAGATTGATGAAGGTAAGAACATTTAGTATTATTCTCAATTAAAATGATGTATAAAGGAAAATATAAATAATGTTAACGAAAAAAAAAAAACGGAATCTTTTTGAAAAAATGTGAGACACGTGACGGAATATGGTGAAGTTAGTTGAGAAATACCTTTTTTCTCACATTTAAGAAAAAAAAATCTCATAAAACCATTTTTTTAAAGTTACAAATAAAGTTGTTTTTGCTTCAAATATATTAAGATAAATATGGTTAGAATTAATTATCGTAGATACCATAAACTAATGAACTCATTTTAGTATATCCAAAAATTTCAGAGCTTAAAATTTTATATACATGACATATCTTAACTTGTAACACATCAATGGATTCATTAATCTTTACAATAAATAACACCTTAACGTTGTTTGGATAAATTCTAGTAAATAGACTACTTTCGTCAATTGTTGGGTAGAGTGTGCAACTTCTATGCCCGTGTCATTAGCAATTCATCCATATTTAATATTTAATACGATATTCATCATTACACGCCAACGTTGAATCTGCTTAGGCAGTAAAAGATCTCAGTAAAATTAAAAAAGAAAAATTGTGTAAAATAATTTACAAAATATTTGTATTTTGGAAATTCAAGTGTGATTTTGAGTTTTATATTTAATAGAAATGAGAAAGTTAAATAATTTATAAAAAACTTCATAAATTTGTTGTCTTAAAATTTTAGATCAAAAGTGATGTTAATCTCATATATAAAATGGACTCATGTGTTATTATATTTGTATTTTTCTAGTGAATTCATTATTATTATTATTCTATTATATATTTATACATATTTTTGCCAAAAAAAAAATGGTATCATAACTTGGTTCGTCTTGTGATAATATAATGAGTAATAATACTTTTTAACATACAATTTTTTTTTTTTTTTTTATTTATTTGACCCTACCCTTCACTCTTTCTCTTCCTTTACAAATACAAAAAATTCACTTTTTATATGAGTATTTTATATGAGTATTTTACCTCTACAATGTGTGTCAAATATCGATATTCTAAAATCTAAAATATCGATATTCTAAAATCTAAAATAATAGTATAAGAAAGTTCTAATTTTTATTTACAGGTTTGAGCATTCCAAGTTTTTTAATATAAATGTACATATATATTTTGTTGATAAAAAAAAAAACATTGAAATACTCTTGATTGAAAATGTTTCTTCTTGATAGAAAATGTACCAATATAAAAGAAATTCATCCATAAAAGATAATTACATTAAGATTTTGGATTAAAGAATGTGAATTTAACTCATTCTCATCGTTGTATGTTTTCCATAAATATTCCTCGAAAGATTCACTAATGAATGACGAACAAATTCTTACAAACAACATGACATCACTTCTAACAAAATTTTATGTGTTTTCCTTTATGTATAAATTTCTAACACTTACATTAAGTGAATAATAATTTATCATATGAGTATATTAAACGAGAAAAAAAAAATGTTAAAATGTGTTTATTGCCGACACAATATTTTTTTTGTCTGTTTTGTATACTGAAAACGGAAGAGAATAAGTTGATATTTATAAATTTTGTTATTGATTTATTTTTTTTCTGCTCTGTGTAACGTGCATGAGTGAGCTGTGTTGAGTCGTTATTACTGTGTTTTTGTGAAAAGAGTGATTGTGAAAGTGCTTAGAGGGTTCTTGTACCTAAGTGAATGGTTTTATTTGAAGAAAGAGACAGCATTAGAATCTTAAATCTTTGTGTAGGTCACAGCAAATGTTACGTAAGCGATTCAGTGTTTTTTATTAGGGTTAGATAGGTTCATCCCCACATTCAAGAAAACCTTTTTTTTTTTTGATTTAAGAAAAAGAAAAATCAGGAACACGACAGTGCCCTCGATCTATGCATGGGAAAGAAAATTGGACCAGAATTTGATTACTCAAATACCATTCCAAAAATAGACCAGGGAGACCACTTTCAAAAATATAACTTTAACTTATTCTATGGAGTTTTGGGTGGAAAAGACAACACTCTTTTTTTTCTTTCTTCAAAGTATTATTAATTTGTTATTTTAAGTAAATTACATATTTATTAGGTTTTTAGTTACATTCTAACTTAAATGATATATATAGAAATATAAAAAAATTAATTAGTTAATTATTACAATAATTAGTCTATACTAATAATATTATAAAAATATGATAGAAATTCCTAATTCGTAACATATGTGTATATATATACACTATTATATCAAAATAATTATCTTACCCTTTTTAATTTTCTATACTTTTTTTAAAATTTTAGTTATTTTTTATTTATTTTTTTTAATTTAATCACTTTTATAAGCTAAAATAATTAAAAATTATAAAATTTTAATTATCTAAAATTCAAAAAATTTACAATAATTGTAAAAATTATTTTTATTTATTTTTTATAAATAGTTTTCATTAAATTCTCTGTTTTGGCATCTGGCTCAAGAATTGTTTTTGTAAATATAACAATAATTACTTTATTCTATAAATATACTATATGTATTTTCACTAATATATATATATACATACATACATATATATATATATATATATATAAATAGAGTATAATGGTGTTTGGATTTGTATACTTTAAAGTCACAAACAATAAGAAGAACAAATATGTATACGAAGACAGGAACAAAAGAAATAAATGTACAATAGCGGAAATATTTTTTTGATATCTGGAACTTCAATTTGCCGATCCTTGTAAAGTGTTCACACCTCACACTGTTAACAGAACCTTTTAATTATCAACCTAATATATAAAGAAAGTTTAATATGGTTCTTATTTATTGCAAATATAAAACAAATATCTCATGTTATGTAATTTTGTTGTTTAACGTAATTTTATGTTTTTAACCTTTCTTTTCTTTGTGTTGTATTCTTTTAGAATAATTTTATATAAGGGTTGAAATATCTCAAGTGGTTTTAGTTCCCTTAATATATATATATATATATATATATATATATATATATATATATATATATTATTGTTAACAAGAAAAAAAGTTGAAAAATTATATTATTTATTATTTTTGCCGTTAAAGAAATAGCTAAATACATGATGGTAATGTGGAAAATAGAAGAAAAATGAGCGTGTGAATGTGTGAATGATTATATAGTAATAATTTGAATAAAAAGTTACTTGTTGTAGTAACTATTTGTTTACAGAATGTGTAACTTTTATTATGTCTTTGCATATGTAATAGTAAGATTTCGTACAAGATTCATCGTTCATTTTGATAAACTGTCTTCTGACATTATGCTATATCGATTGTTGTTTTTAGAGAAATAAGGACAGTGATGAGTTGGTGTTATTTTAACTTTGAATAATGAAAACAAAAATGATTGATAAAAAATTTATTAATTTTGTCTTATTTTAATTGAAACTCTAAAACTAAATTAGAAATTTTCAAATAAAATAACAGTAAATTTTAAAGTTTTTTTTATTAATTGGGTCAAAATAATACACTTAAATAAATAGTTTCATTTTATATGATTCTAGTAAAACAAAAAATGTTTCTCCCACAAAAATATAAATTTACCGCTTTAATTTCACACTGTCTTACAACACATCAAGTGATTATGTATTTAATATAAGATTCAATAATAATTAATTTCTTCACTAACACTCATTATTGTTTTCATTAATGGGTTGAGAATAAAATTCTATCTTTGTGTGATGTTTGAGTCTTTTTTGATTTTTTCATTGTAAGAACCTACAAGAATAGTAGGAATAGTTTTGTTGAGATTATTAGTTTTGTTTTTTTGTTATGAAATTGATATTGGTGTGTGGTCTTTTACTTATAATTCTATGCATGATCCAAACTAGCAGCAAGAGTCGTATATCAAGTTTATATTTCAACACCCCCTTTTTGGTTTTTCTATATTCTTGTAATTTGGTGGACAAGAGAATGATGTATGGTTTAAAATTGTTTTTGATGATTTTTTTTTTCTTTTTTTTCTTCCTTCTTTGCTTTTGTATTTGGGTTGGGACAATCTTATTGCTTATATTAATATATTTTTTCTTATTGATAAAAAAATAAATTCTACCATGTCATGTATTTTTGTTTTCAAAGATAAGAAATATATTAATAGAAGAAAAAAGAAAAAAAAAACAAGAAAATTATATCTAGATTCTAAAATAAAAAATCATTTATCTTTCTTAATTTTTTAACACATTATATATATATATATATATATATATATATATATATATATATATATATTTGTGTGTGTGTGTGTAAGAAAAAAAGA
>Ga0214545_1012903_pt1 | contig 10654 bp, 3 predicted proteins | sample CNSS4metaG_FD_160064 | JGI IMG/M metagenome (GOLD analysis project Ga0214545, IMG submission 160064) | Root nodule microbial communities from cowpea collected in UCLA plant growth center, Los Angeles, California, USA - CNSS4 | ecosystem: Host-associated > Plants > Roots > Nodule | place: USA...
AAGTGGTCAGGGCCATTCACCATCAAGGATGTCAAACCATATGGCGCAGTTGAACTAATGGATCCTTCTTCTAGTGATCCAAATAGAAGTTGGATAGTAAATGGTCAGCGCTTGAAGCATTATGTGGCGGGTGAGGTTGAACGCCTCACCACTATCATTCATTTTTCTTATCCATGAACTGTTACCCGTCAAGCTAGTGACGTTAAAGAAGCGCTAACTGGGAGGCAACCCAGGGTTTTTGTTTGTTACTATTTTTAGAGTAGGTTTGCATCTGTTTATATGTGCTTCTGTTCTGTTTTGTTCGCCCAGCGAGTGGCAGTCGCCCAGCGAGTCCGTTTCTGCACAATCTGTTTTTCAAAAATTATGCAAACTCGCCCAGCGACCACCACTCGCCCAGCGAATATTTGCGTTAATTTTTATATGGAGCAGTAGTTGGGCGAGCCGCTCTCGCCCAGCGAGTGTGGTTATTCGTGAACCCAAAAATTATCCAGGCTCGCCCAGCTAGCAGTAGTTGCCCAGCTAACATGGGTAAGATTTTGAAAGTTAAAAAATTAAAATGATGAATGTATTGTTCTATTACAAAATAACTTTTAAGATCTATTTATTCAACTATTCTAATGCACCTGAATTAGGTTTCGTTATTCTCATGAGAAGGAAGATGAGGCTCAGAAGTATATTCTCAATGTTTTTCATTTTTTTATGTGTTTTGAACTGATATTGTAACAATGAGCTCATTTTGAAAAAGGAGTTATGTTTATAGAGAAAACTTATGTGAAAAACTTATTAGTCCCCTATATCGTAATGTCAAGGAACCTGTTTTCAAGACTATTATGAAAATACTGATCGTTAAGACGACTTTAAAAATTAATATCAATGACATGACTATCTTAACCATCAAATGAAGCTTAACAACACACTTTTTTCGCACTAACTTCATTTAATGATAAGACGTTCACATGATAAATATTATTTATTTCTAAATGATTAAATTCTAAAGCTTTTGGAATCTTCTTAACAATAAGCATTTTCATAATAAACTTAAAATCACATTCCTTGACATAACATTACAAAGGATTTGTAGGTTGCTTAAGTTTTTTTTTTATTTTTTTCTTCAAATATAAACCCTTTTCAGAATGAACTCATGGATACAATATCAGTTCAAAACACAAATAAAAAATTAAAAAATAAACTCACTAACAAATACTATAGAATATAAAGAAATGACATGGAATAACAAAAATGAGGTAAGCAACCTATTGGTCCTTATATCGTAATGCCAAAGAATCTGGTTTCAAGACTATTACAAATATCTTTATTGTTAAAAAGGCTTAAAAACTTTAGAATTAGATAATATCAATGACATTTAGCCATCAAATGAAGCTTAATAGCACACTTTTTTTTCCCAACCTTCATTTTATGTGGAGATAATCACATAATTCATATTATTTAATTCTATATTATTAAATTCTAAAACTTTTGAAGTCTCCTTAACCTTAAGCATTTTCGTAATAAACTTAAAATCACATTCCTTACCATAACAGTATAGGGGATTAATAGGTTGGTTATCTTATTTTTTTTCTATAAATATAAGTCCTTTTCAAAATGAACTCATGGATACAAACATATACTATAGAATATAAAGAGATGTGAGAATAGAAAAAAATGAGGTGAAAAACCTATTGGTCCCCTACTTGCTAAGGAATCTAGTTTTAAGACTATTACAAAAAACTTTATTGTTAAGAAGGCTTAAAAAGTTTAGAATTAAATATTATCAATGACATGATTGTCTTAGCCATCAAATGAAGCTTAATAATTTTTTGCACTAATTTCATTTGATGGTGAGACAATCATATAATTTTATATATATTATTTAATTGTAAAACTTTTTTGTCGTTTTCTTGACCTTTTAAGTAATTTTTTAATAAATTTAAAATTATATTCCTTGGCATAATAATGTAGAGGATTAAAAGGTTGTTTATCTCATTTTTTATCTACAAATATAAACTTTTTTTATAATGAACTAATGGATACAATAGCAAATATAGTTCAAATATACTTCAGCAAATACTATAAAATATAAAGAAACTATAATAATAACATTAACAAACATTTGGATATAAAACAACCATTTCAAACTTAAAAAAAAAAAATCAATGATACATAATTAATATAATTAAGAATGTCAACTTTAGATTATGATCTTCATTTTCGGTAGAAGAAAAATATTATTTTTAAATTTTCTTTAACTAAACATATGAAAATGAATAGTTAAACAATAAAAAAAATAATACCTAATTGACTTTGCGAATTTAAATTCACATATCTAAATATTATTCGTCTACAAAGTAATATTTAGTAACACCGTTTTAATATCATAAAAATACAAAATAACATTTAATAAATTTAACGTTAAATTTACCTGATTAAAAAAATAGTAAATAAAAAATTACAAAAGTAGTATAATTTTTTTAAAACTGTCACAACTCCTCTTCTTTGTTTCCTAAAATGTATAAATAATTGAGATCGATATTAGAAATTGAAATTGCGGTACACATGCAACATGCAATGGCGCAATCACATTATGCCAATAAATTATACTGTTAAATTTACCTAAACAGAAAATAATAAATAAAAAATATAAAAATAATAGATATTTTTTTAACTGTATCGCAACTCCAACATATATACAAATTCCTTGTTCCCTTGTAAAAAAAAATCTCAAACTGATAAGTATCAAAGAGTACCAAATTAATCTTTTGAAAGATGACGTGATGAACTCATTCTAAGGTGAAAATATATTATATTAAAAGACAAATACACACCAGTGTATTGACCAGATCTCACGATTGAATCTCATTTTCTGCAACCTAATTGAAGAGAGAACATTAATAATCAAAAGTGAAATGTATCAAGTTTAGAAAAAGAAAAAAAACACTTACTACTATTTAGGTTATATTTTAGCTTTTCAAAAATAAAAATGAATTTGGTTTTTCAAGAAAATAAAAAATGAATGCACCGTTTCTACTATCAACCGAAAGGGTTTCACATGCTCTACCAATTACTGCCACATGCTTTAAGAAATGATACCATATTATGACAGTGTTTTTCTTTTATTATTTTTTTTATGTGTTTTATGTTTTTGTAAGATTTTGAAATTAAATTTTTTTTATCAAATATTATTTTATTTTCATTCTTGCTAAATCATTAAAATGAATGTTTTAGTTTCTTATGAATTTTTATATTATTATATTTCACAGTTCGTAGAGAAAGTTTATTAATAATTATCTTTTATTTTATTTTTTTTATATAATCAATTGGTTTAATTCAAATTATATACATAAGTTTTTAATTGAATTTAATTCTTTTGAACGTTTTGAACGCTTTTTATAAATCATAACATAGACCAATTCTAATATAATTAAAAAATATAATCCATATTTTATTATATTATATTTTAAATTTTTGTAAATCCTTAATTTGTTTGATTGTGCACATATATGCACAATCTAGGAAAAATATAATAGACTAAGTGCAATTTTTCTTATTTATAATAGTTATAAATACAGCAATGAAAATAAATATAAATGTAATAAAAATAAATACAAACGGATAGAAAATAAAAATTGTCATTTCAATACTTTGAAAACAATGAAGTTAAATTTTAAATATGAATTACTGAAAATTTGAAATCACAATTTTAAACATGGGATTATTGTTTCTTTTGTTTCCGTTTACTCTTCTTTTACTGTATTAAAATAAAATAATATAAAATCAGAAATCAAACAATTAAAATAATATATATAATTATGACAAATATTGAAACGGGAAGAAACATATATCTATAGAACAATTAAAAAAAAAATCTTCTGAATGTTTTGGATGCTCTTTATAAATCATTAAATAGACAGATTCTAATATAATTAAAAAATATAATCTATATTTTATTAGATTACTTTTTAACTCTTTGTAAATACTTAATTTGTTTGATTGTGCACATATATAAAATAAAATAATATAAAATCAGAAATCAAACAATTAAAAAAAAATAAAAATAAAAAATATAAGAAAAATCGTTATTGTGACCAGTATTGGAACGGGGAAGAAACATATATCTGCATTTCGATTTCTATATGATTTGAAAAAATCTTTTTCTGTTTCCTCTTCCCTTATCTTTGAACTTGAATTTGACTTTCCAAGAAAAAGTAATGCGCAGTTGGCATGGTCAATACGAGTTCTGGGCTTGTAGTGTGTCACAGACTTTAACAGATGGATCTCACGTGACTCATTTATTTTATTTATTATTTTTTATATATTTTATGTTATTGTTGGATTTTAAAAATATTTTTTTTTTCTATCTCATATTATTTTATTTTTATTCTTTTCTACATCATTATTTTACTAAATCCAGTAAGGTATAAAAGAAATGTATGATTTATATTATAATTATCTTTTATTTTATTTTCCTATGTAATCAATTTATTTAATTTAAATTATATATATATATATATATATATATATATATATATATATGATGTTAAACTGAATTTAATTTTTATAATGTTTGGGTTTTCTTTTTGAAAAATCATGCGATAGATAGATTCTAATATAATTAAAAAAATATAGAAGTTCTTTTAATCTTATTAAATATTATGATTTGTTTGACTGCACATATATAAACATTCTAGTAAAAAAATATGAGACCGACAGTGTAGGTTTCTTATTTATAATAAGTATAAATAAAGTAATGAAAATAAATATAAGAATTGTGATTTCCAATATTTTAAAAAATTTTGAAATTAAATTTTAAGTATGAATTTCTAAAAATTTGAAATCATAATTGTAAACTTGTTCTTTTGTTTATGTTTTTTTTTTTATTATTTATCACCTCCTTTCATTGTTGTATTTAAACAAGAGAATGAGGCTGAAATATATGAAAAATGATAGTTCCTTGAAAAAAGAATTAATCTAACAATTGATAATAAATAAAATTTAATCTCATAATTTATTATAAAAGAAAATAAAATCAAAGGTCAATTTTATAATTTTCTTTTGTATTAAGAGCATTTTTAGTCAAAGAATAAATTTACCTAACTTTTATGTCTTATTATATGTAACATTTTTTTAATAAAGAACAACATTATTAAAATTATCTTCTGAATTAAATATTCAGATATTAGTTATTTTTATATATCATTTCTTTTGTCTTCTATATTAGACAATTTGTTAATCACATAATGTGTTACAAAAATACTAAAGCCATATTGATTTTCATCAAAACAATGAATTCATATACTAAAAGAGAAATTTAAAAATATTTTAAATATTAATTAAAATAATTAATATAGCAATAAAGATGAAACGTAAATAAATATTTTTTAGAGAAGAAAATAGTAAAAGTTATAATTCATTGAGTATTTAATTTAAAAATATATTTCATATTTGAAAAAATTATTGATTTATAAAAGTCTATATTGATGATTCTTCAAATGATATTCTCACTTGTAACATTTTTTTTTCACCTAGAAACAAATTTTAATGGATTATGATGAGTTGAGATTCACTTTTTTTGTTCTTCTAAAAATTGTAAAAAGGTTATGGGGTCATTGTACAGGCACCATGACAAGAGGAATTTTCTCGATACTTTGGACTATAAAGTTAAACTTATATGTATCCTTTTTGTCATGCAAAATAAATTTAAAAACAAGTTTTCTCACCTCTTAGTATAGTTATCACTTATTAATATTCTTCTCAAGCCACATCGATGAAATTCAAGCTACTACACTGTAAAAACATTATATAGGCATTAACTTAAGTTAATTGAAGTTAGTGAAGTAAAAGTAAATCTTATAGGTACTGTTGCAGTTTAGCTGATTATAGGCATGATTAGTTGCAGCCTTTTTGTCCATATGTGCAATGTGTATTATTAACCAAACTCAAGTGATGCCATGAGTTTAAATTTGTGAATGTATGAGTGTTTCTTCATGTTTATGCATGTGATTTTTGGAGGTGCAATAAAAACTGAACTGAATTGAGTGAATACTCAATTGAATGTTTCAAGGTGTGCATATGATGATTGGAGAGGGTTAGAACCTGTTGTGCAGTAATTAAACCAGCAAAATCACGCTACTAGTGGAGCGCCTGACAATGCGGAATGGAGCGAGCGGTGCCCGGTGGCAAGTTGAGATCGTTAGGCGATCTACGCTGAAATTTCGCCTAACGGTGCTTAGGTAGTGCCAGGCGATATCGTAGGGACATTGTAGTATTCTTTTTGCATTTTGCATGTTTTGAAATGTCATACCTGCCTAGGATATGCTTGACATTATCACGAGCAGGTAGGTTCGTGATTATTGATGGAACACGTGATTAATATGAGTGGGGTTGGTATTAATGATACCCTCGTGTGAGGATACAAGCGGAGAGGTTCGTATGTTCTGTACTCAAACTTGAGAGTTATTGCGAGCGAAGAGGTTCATAGCTGGATGAATCACTTGTGCTAGACTACGGGTGTGGAGGTCCGTAGCGGCTAGACTACGAGCGAGGAGGTTCGTAGAGGTTGGACCACGAGTGGGTAGGTTCGTGGAAGCATGATATATCCTGAGGCCATGGTTAAGTACATGTATGATAGGAATGAATAGTCTAGTCTCGTATAGGTGATAAGACGATGATCCAAAATACCCCGAGCAACCAGGGGATTAAAAGTGAGCATTGTGATAAGTTAGGGTCTCTTGGGTAGGGTTTCTATGTTACTAAATATGTGTGGTTATAATGATTTCAGCTCACCCTTTCTGTTTGTGTCTGGCGATGATTGTGTGGCTTGTTAGACGAAAGCATATGTTGTTTCAAGTGATGTTGGTGATGCTTAGAGCTAGAGTGAGGGCTAACTATTGGGATTTCATTTGAGGAGCTTGTTTTTTTTATTTTGTAATTTTTAATTAAGTTGGTTTTGGAAATAATATTTTTTAATGATTTACATTATGGATTTTGATTTTGGCGCTTGAATAAAGCTAAATTTATCGCACTTTTGGGAATGAATGTTAAATGTCGAATTATTTCCAATAGCATTTATTTTATTAAGTAATATCCAACAAGGATGTTACAAAGGTTCATAGAAAACTAAAGTTCACAAATGAAACATTGACAATTCTTAATCTTACGGAATAGAAAAACTTAAAGGTTGGCTTGAAATCAGAATCAAAATAAAAATTGTTCTAGCTTCCACAAAGGAAATAGAGGTTTAAGGGATTTCGGGCAAAGGTTGAACAGAAGCGGAGTGAAAAAGGGACAAAAAAAAGAGGAGTTGATAAGAGAAGACACGATGCAATGGTCATTAGAAGAAGAAATAGAAATAGAAAAACTTAATGGAGGAAAGATCGACATTTTGTCAAAATGTTATTTTTAAATAAATACACTAATATTTTAGGTTTATAGTCCACCACTACAAGAGAATATGGTTATTATCTATGCCAATATTTCGTAGGTAATGTGCATTTTTCATAGGTAATTTGAATTTATCTATGAATTACCTACGAAGTAAATTTCGTATGTATTTCGTTGGTAGATAACTTTATCTTCGAAAATGTACTTCGTAGGTAACTTACCTACGACATTTATCTACGAAATTGGAGCGTCCATGATTATCTACGAAAACATTCATCGAAAAATTTGCCATTTAGAATTCGAGTTACCTACAAAATATTTTGTAGGTAAATTATCTACAAACATTTCGTAGGTAATTTACCTACGAAAATTTCCATGGGTAAGTTATCTACGAAAACCTGTGTTGGTAATTTAAAAATCGTAAAATTTAGGAGATCTCACTTTTGATCTAATTAATTTTACTCCTAATTTTATGAATTTTAATAAAATTTAATATCAAATAATGGTATAATGTAACGTCCCAATTTAGTAGAATAATTCTAATAAATAAAACGTTGCAGGGTTATAGTATAAAATGAAGCACCAACAGAAAACATATAAGAATAATCTTCTAAAGTTATCCATAATATTATTAGAAGAAGAGTACCAAGGCACAAAACATTAAATAAATAAAGTGCTCACAGAGCAAGGAGTTGCAAAAAAATAAATAAATAAAACGGTATGACAAAAGTTGCTCAAAAGAGCACCAACTACCATGCCCAAAACAAGACAACAACATCACTATCATCCGAACGATCTTCAGGAATCTCCACGTCTGCTCACACTAAGGATTTGGTGATCATCGCAAAAAGAAACACCACATAAGAAAAACACAAGCAAAAGGGTAAGCTAGAGATAAAATATTTAACATGTTATTGAGCAAGCATATTATAAAACAAGTTATAGACAAGCAAAGCAGTAAGCACTCAAAACATGTGAAAGCAAACAATTGAAGGACTCTCTAACTCAATATCCGGATCATACTCTTGATATAGAATTCTAAAGGAAGTATGCACCTGTGCTGGTTTCTAAACTCTGCAGAGTCTAGACGCAAGGGGTTATCACCCAACCACACATAGGGTTAATCCTCTAATGTCTTGGGCCCAATACGTCCCAAGACTAGGACCTCCTGCCACTCTCACCACATAAATTATTCTACTCTATGTGAGCGTGAATAATTTTTAGAGTTCAGGATACCTTCCTTAATCTAGACATCTCCTATATCAAGGTATACATTAACCACCATCAATAAGAGTTTCCCTTGAAACTCTTTTACCAAAAATTTCCACATGCCATCTCAATCATTCAAGTCTCATGCCAAACCACTACCAATCAAACAAGTCATGTTTTCCATTTCATACTCAACATAACAAGCTACACACATCTAATCGACGATCAAACCGGTCAAACCATAAAATAGCATGTTACAAACCAAATGTCAAAATTTGAGCTCAATCAAACGGTTAATGAGTCGGGAAAGTCAATTTTATTAAAACTGCGCATATCAGAAAAATACACAGTTGCCCAACGAGCCATGGAACTCGCCCAGCGACTGTGCGACGCATCAGAATACGAGAAGTGATGTCAAACATCACAGTTTCATGAATATTTGAACCCCTAACTCAGAAATATACCAAAACTAACGTTGTCCAATCACTTAAACATGAAAAGAAATGATGGAGGAGTCAGGTAAACTCCCGTAAACTTCTTGCCTTTTCTTTCTCTCACGATTCCTATAAAAAATTATTCATTTTCACTCTTGTATGTTGATTTGTTTTCTGGAGTTCTTCGTTTTGTTATTTAGGTCAGTGAGAAATTTTTTTGTTATGTGGTGCGCAAATCTGCTTGAGAAGGTGGTTGCCGATGGAGGCAATGAAGGCGGCAAGGAGGCGAGAGCCCGTAGAGTTTCTTTCTCTCTCGGTTCACATAAAAACTTTTTCCTTTCCACCCTTGCTCGACGATTTGATTTTTGGTGTTGTTGATTTCCATGATTTTGATAGTCAAAGATTCTTTGATTTTCATTTCTCAGGTAATCCGTAATTCATTCTGAGTAAACTGTATTTGAATTTATCGAGATAAAATTGGGTCAAAATTCGAAAAGTTCAAAGGGTGACTAATCTTAATTTTCAATAAAAATTAAGAGAGAAAAATATATTTAATTTTAAAAATAAAACAATTTTTTATTAGCAATTTAAGAAAGAAAAGTATATTTAATTAAGTGTATATTTTTTAGTAAAAAGGAAACAAGTTGTCTAATAAATAATATTTATATTCTGATAATAAATACATAATATTACCATTTCTAATAGTAATGGACTTTCTTATATAATTTTGGAGGGGAATGTGTAGAGGCCTTAACTATGCATGGTTATTTAATAATTATATTAGTTGAGCATATGCTTATTATCATAATTGGTATCGGTGTTTTATAAATATTATCCAAATATTCTTAAAAGTTAATACGTCTCTCTTTTCTCCGTTCATAAAATAAACCAATATGAAGTCCTTCTGTTTATGTACATTTTTTTTTGTAAGTTTAGACAATGTCTTTAATAAGTTTATATGTACTCGTATTACTCTTATGTATAGTTCAAACACGTAATTCAATTAATGAGACTTATTTTAAAAAAATGTTTTATATAAAAAAGTGCATGAAAATTGATAAATAAGTTTATGTTAAGCATTATTGTTAAAACATAAAGATTTTATTAAAACAAAAAAATTAAATAAAAATAAAAATATGAAAGATCACATCAAATCCATGATATAAATATATCGTACAAAAGAATATTTTTTATGAAAAAATTTAAGTAATTACATAAATAAATAAAAAATAAACCAATGCAACTCCAGTAGATAAATTTTTAAAAAGTATAAGATATTTATCGTTAACAAAGTCCTTCACAATTCATAAAAAATACCTTCAAAATTTATTGTTGCTTTTTAAACATTATTATTTTTTAATATTTAATATTTCTTTGACATCGGATAAATTTTCTATGTAATCTAAACTTATTGACCATCTTCATCAAAATCCATCCTCTCAATATTGGAAAGATATGAGCATATATTAATCATTTTACTTTTTGTTTTCTTAAAATATCCTTTCTGCATCTATCTGATGGAAAAATTAAATTCGTGTCATGCTTCAGTTATAATGCCTCCACAGCCCTTGACAGTCTCGGTTAGTTGTGTTACTATTGAACTGTTTTTATTTTTCTTACTTCTATTCAAGACG
>Ga0214545_1012912_pt1 | contig 10646 bp, 6 predicted proteins | sample CNSS4metaG_FD_160064 | JGI IMG/M metagenome (GOLD analysis project Ga0214545, IMG submission 160064) | Root nodule microbial communities from cowpea collected in UCLA plant growth center, Los Angeles, California, USA - CNSS4 | ecosystem: Host-associated > Plants > Roots > Nodule | place: USA...
CGACTGAGCAAAGGCATTGTGATTGACATCAAGCCAAATAATACCATCATTTTTTACCGTGGAAAGAACTACGCACAACCGGAAGTAATGTCTCCTCCAAATGCATTATCAAAAGCAAAGGTATTTTATGTTGCATTTGTTATTCATTGACTAAATGAGTTTGGTGATAAATATATTACGGTATTTTTGTTGAATTTATAGGGTGCTCAGATTATTATGACATTTGTATTAGGATGTGATAAGAGATACTAACCCAATAGTTCTATTTTACTGATACTAGAATCCTAAATTATATGAGAACAAAATCTTTCTGAAGATAAAAGATAATATCCCTGAGAATGGGACATTTCTAAAAAGAATAGATATCAGGGTCCCTAAAAATACGGTGACACAGACATACCCGAAATAAAATAAAATGAAATCTGTTAATTTGTTATACAGATGCCATTGTAAGTATCCCTTGTTGATCCCTTCTACTGGCAATTAGAAGTTTAGAAATAATCTCAACTTGAGGTTGGACTGTAGAGCATGAGTACAAGACTGTGTTATGTATGTTGCAATATTAGAGGGCTGAAATAGTACAAGAATCAAACCATTTGAAATAAAATAAATTCAAGTTATTATGGCAATTATCTTTTCTTGATGACCTTAAACTAGGGGATAAGAATGACTAGTTTCCTATGTAGTTTTTTAAATATAATTCAGTAATATTTTTAATTAATTGCAGTCAAGAGTAATGCTAGGGCCTTGCTCTCTCACATGCCTCATGTACTCTAGTGAATCGCAACTATAATGTTTGTTTTCTGTGCTGTGCTTTGACTGACAGGAAAAGTTAAAAATTCCAAAGTGCGGATTCATTGGGTTTTTATAGGGAAAACATTGTCTTGAGAAAACACTGGGTTGTATTAGCATAATGGTGTGTTTGGATGAGACAATTTAAGAGGGTAATTCATTTATTTGGAGAATTTGAATTTCTTCTAAGTAAAATGACTTGTTTGGATAAGGATATTAGAAAGAAATTGAAATTGAGTGATTTTAAGAAGGTATTTCAAATCACTAAAATAGTAGAATTTGAAATTCACTCAAAAAGGAAGGAAATTGAAATTCTACAATCTGTGAAATTCCTCATTGTTCAAGATTAGAGATTCAATTTGGCTCAGACGACCAAAATGACCTAGACAGGTCGGGCTAGCCCGATGACATACACAGGTCGGGCCGACTTGACGATCCAGACAGGCCTGACGAAAAGACAGGCTGAATGGACTGACGATCAAGGTGGGTCGGACAGGATTGACTACGAAAACAGGCTGACGACAAGCGGGCCAGATGACCCAAACGGACTCGATGACCAAGACGGGTCAACAGGCACGACAACCACGATGCAGATAGATCGGGCTGGGTTGACGACCTTAACGAGCCCAACTAGCCAGAAGATCCAGACCTCAACCGAAATTTGGAAAAATTGTTCGAGTCAGCACGGACCGAAATTTGGCCAAATGTGACCTAGTTGGCTCTAACCTAAATTTGACAAAATTGGACTGAGTTTACGCTAGTCAAAATTTGGCTGAATTTGGTCGAGTCGGCTCGATCGAAATTTGACCGAATTTAAATATTTTAAATTGACAATTATATTTGTTAAATTTAATTTCAAAATTTATATATTAAAGTAAATATTATTAAAATGAAATTTTATCTCATAAGAGAAATTCAATTATTTTATCCAAACAAGAAATTGAATTGTAAGGTATTTCAATTACTCTATCCAAACATATTATTTAAAAAATGAAGGGAATTCAATTGTTAGAATTTCAAATGTAATGCATTTCAATTTCTTAGAATTGTTGAAATGCTTTATCCAAACACAAGGTAAAGCTTATGGGCTTACGGTTTCTATTTTGTTGTGAAAAATTTCCAGGCCTTGGAGAAATATAGGTTTGGGCAATCCCTTGAGCATACTAGCCATTTCATTGAAAGGTTGGAGAAAGAGATTGAAGAGTATCATCAGCACCTTGTAAAGTTTGGGAAAGGGAAAGAGGATACCACCACTAAAGATGTTAGTTTTGGCATATTACTACAATAATGTTTTTTCCTATAAAGAAGAATGACTAAGCTATAAGTTCTTACCATTTTATAGAACACGTTGTAACATGTAGTTATTTTGTCAGGGATTGGAGAAGCGTGACTCTAATTTTGCTGGTCACCAAATGTCGCATAAATGAGGCTCAGACAACCTGATCTTGTTGGCTTTGGAGGAAATGTAAGATTTGTAACCTTCATTATTTTCAAGTGGTTTAAGGTCAGCATAACTTTTGCATGATATATGAAGTGTCCATATTAGGATTGAAATCCTGATGTCACAAAGGAAAAGGTTACTGGTTCCTCATAACAATACACGTTATTGTTTTAAATCAATGACAGTGTTATTAAGCATGTGATACCCTTAGTTTATTTTCTCATATTTCCTTCATCAGACTGACTAATATGGATCCTCTAATATGGATCCTCTGTTGATTTTTTTGACTGATTGTGCCTTAAAGTACACTGATTTTGATGTTTTAAATTATATTAAAAAGTTTTTTAATATTTGTTCACTAACATTGAACTATTTTAGAATTTTATTTTATTATGAAATTAGAACAGTAATAATAGTACTTATGTGACATTCTTCTGTATCCCATCCAGTCGTACTGTGGGAAGCCCATAATTTATTTGGACTCATGATGTTTCACTGATAATAAAGAGTATATATATGCAAATAAAATATATCAAAGTGTGTTATAAATATATATTCAAAAAATAATTATATGCACGAGGACAAAGACGACTATGAGAAGGTGCTCAAATTTGTACATGCAGGACCTGCTGGCCATTTATGAGCTTGTTTTAGATTTTTGAGTATTAATTTTATTGAATAAAAAGCTAAAATTGTAGTAAGAGTATTACATTATAGAAATAATTTAGTAATTACGCTCCCATCTCTAATAAATACAAATATTTCAGCGTTTCCCGTTGTATGTTTCATTCAAATGCAAAACAATACACTTTATAAAGAAAAAAAGAAAATTACAACCAAAATACTAAAATTTTAAATATTATCATAAAACCAACCGATGATAACACTGGGGAAAACTCAAGTTCAGTGATTTCTATACCTATAGGTAAGTATATTCATTGCATGATTTATATATATATATCAACCTTTCTCTTCATTGTAAAATTCACTAAGAAACGTAAAAGTGAAAAAAATAGTTACTCTTTTTTGTAAATGCAGATATATGATGTCGACTATAATCATTGGATTTGTGTATAATCTGCTGCAAATGGGGTTCTCAATCTTCACTGTGGTATCAGGGAATCGTGTGTTAAGTGGTGATGGTGGTTATCTGTTTGAATTTTTTGGTGATAAGGTACATATTTCATTTCATAACAAGTTTTATATATATATATATATATTCATCAATCTTTTCCTGTAAAATCTGATGTGATTTTAAACAAGTTTGCATTGTTAATTTGCATGAACAGATCATATCGTACTTTCTGATTTCTGGTTCATCTGCTGGATTTGGTTTGACAGTTGAGTTGCGAAGAGGTGCACCCTCCAACTCATTTACTGACAAGGCACACGCTTCAGCTAGTCTTCTTCTGATTGGATTTCTGTTCACTGCCATAGCTTCAACTTTCACTTCCTTTGCTTTGTCAAAGAAAACTAATAGTTAGTTAGCTTAATGCAGAAAAAAATAGTGATGTTCGTGGATTATAAATTTAAAATTCTTTCTTATTTCCATGGTTAATCTATGGTTCAATTTCTTTTGTTGGTGTCATTCAATTATGGATTTATTTGTACCTTGTCTATATCTTTTTGACTGTGTTTCTCTTTCTGAAGATATGAAACAACTGTGTTCTTTGAAATTAGAACATAGTGATTTTTTTTTTTCTTTTTTTACTCTTTTGCTTTGCTTCTATACTCATCTACTCTCGTTATTAAGTTATTAAATCATGCTGACTTTAATATACCACCGTTTTAACTTTTGAAACCACACCACACTTTTATATTATTTTTCAAACAGACACATTTTAAATTAAAATCTTTGAAATTGTTATCTATCAATTGTAGGAAATTTGCTAAATGAGCCAAATTTTCTTTTTAAATTTATTAAAATTTATAAATTTAAAAAAAAAATATTGCTTATGGATTGTGGGAAAGCATGATTTTATAAGGAAGTAGTATCCAATGAATGATCTGATTTTTGTTTTCAATTGGGAATTGGGTTGAAGTTGTACTTTCAAATACAACTTTGTAATTAAGTTAAACAGGTCAATAATTAAGTTTTAAAAGCAAGTAGGCCCTGATTAGACCAATTCTCATCAAAAGCTCATGAAGAAAACTATGAATACAAGTCAAATGTAAGGTTGTTGAGACTTTTCTCTCATATTTATTATAATACTAATTGCCATTGTTGACTTATGCATCAGAGTTTTTTTAACAGGTACACCGATCAACGAGGAACTCCAAATGAGCAGCGAAAGAACTGCACAGACGAACAACGTGAGGAGTAAAAGATTGGACAAAAGTTTTTAAGTGGACGTTAGCCCTAAATACTCGAAACATTTTGGTGTCCATCGCGGGGTCGAACGATTGTTAAACATAAACTCGTTTGGTGACCACAAGAAACATGATGAGCAACATTGAAGTACGAGACACTTAAGATGATCAAACATATACCAGAGAGATGATAAGGTTGATGTAAAAGTGCATGGATGAGATGCAACAAAACTATGAGGCCCAAATTTGAATATTGAAGGAGGAGAATGCGACCATGAGGCAATAAAAGAGGGATAAGGGGGACCCAGTGCCATCGACCCCTACCATTCCTAACCCCCCATGACAAACTCGTGTGGAACTAATCAGAGGAGAAGAGTTGGCATGCCCTTCTCGAATGGGAAGGGTCAAAAGAACAAAGCGGGAGATCACACATACTATAGAAGACAACTCTGAAGTTAGTAAGGGAGACAATCCATCCAGAATGACATTTCACATTGAGGGAAAGTTCCTTTTCGTCCTAGCGATCCTTGAAACCTCGTTGCACGAGTTGTGGAAGATGTCTAGCTTTGAGAAGTACGATGGGACCACTAACCCCGACAATCACTTACGTACCCTTTTGAACCAGATGATGTTTCACGTAGTCAATGACCCTATTTGGTGTAGGGTATTCTCGTCCTCCCTAACGGGAGAAGCTTTAGAATGGTTCTCTGAATTCCACAAAATAACACCGATTGCTTTACAATGTTGAAAGCATGTTTCAACACTCAATTCACCACCCTCCGACCGATTATCCTGTCCCCAACGACGCTCGTCAACATTCAGTAAGGGAAGGATGAATCATTCAGAAGCTTCAATAGGATGTCAATAAAAATCAAGGATCTCAACAATGAGATAGCCAGACACCATTTCTTCACTAGGTTGCAATTAGGCATCTTTGCTGACAAGGTCAGTAGGAAGTCCCCTAAGACCATGTAGGGAATGAGAGAAAGGGATGCTCAGTTCATGCAAATGGAAGACGAGAAACTTTCGGCAACGAGCCCAAATAGAGGGTATAATGGCAAAGAAGACCACCTCTAGGCCCAGTGGTGAACCATCGACCGGGAAGACACCCGAGCGGCCTAAAGATCCCAAATTCACCAGTTACATCCCCTTAATGTTTTGAGGGCTAAGATTTTGCAGGAAGCGTTTAGCACTGACACCCTACCTCTTCCAAGGAAGAAGCCCCAACTCCTGACGTCGATGGTAGCAAACACTGCCTTTGTCACCATAACATCGACCATACTACAGAACAATGCCACATCCTGTTTGATAAGATAAAAGAACTCATTAAGGTTGGCCAATTGAAACATTATATAGGCAAGGAGCAAATTAAATGTAACCCACCCAGAAGGAGAAGTTTTTTTTGTTCTTCTCGACGCTCTTATAATTCCGAGATAGTTGTTGACAAATCGAGCAAAAGAGAGAATCGTTAAAGCCAAGAAGCCAAAGCTGGAGCAAGGAGCAGAAGAATGAGCGTAGGCTTGGAGAGGAGCGGAAGAAGGCGGCGAAAGATGAGGTTAAGAAAGACTTAGGGGTAGACTTCGTTCAAGAAATCAAGGTTTAATTATGCCTTTAGTCCGCATTTTCGTAACAAAATATCGATTTGGTCTCTCTATTTTTTTTATCTTAATTTGGTCATTGTTTTAGGAAATTTAATGCAATCAAGTTATTTTCGTCAGTGGTACAATAACAACATTAAAGGGGTGTCACGTGTCAGTTCCTGAATTTTTTTAATTTTTAATTTTTTAATTTAAAAAATAATAATAATTGGCACGTGTCAAGCTGACATCGTGTCATGTGGCAGTGATAGGGTGATGGGGGCAGTGACAATGCCACGTGTCAATATTATGCTTTGTGTCATTTCCTCATTCTCGAGTTGGTCCCTATATTTTAATTTTTGTAAAAATTGTGCAATTTTATCCCTCTCCAAATTGAAAAAAACATTATATATATGATATACAAATATTTTTATTAAATTTGATATTTTTATTCAAATTGATATTTTTATTATATATTTTTAACATAACTAAGTTTATGTAAATTTGTGTTTCACATTCAACTTCACTTAAATTTTTTTTCAAATTTTAAAGTTATCTTTTTTTGATTGTTACATGAACTAGTTAAAATCATTTTTAAAAGTTATATAATTGTTATTTTTACACCAACTCAAACATTTGTATAGAAATTATTGAACTTTACACATTTTAAAAATATACAACTATTTGAAATATAAATTCAAATAAAAAATATTAAAGTATGATGTAATAAAATATGAATATAATTTATGATTTTTTTTCTATTAGTATTATTTTCTATTAACAACTTTAAAACAATTTTAAATAAAGTTCAATGTAAAATATAAATTTAAATAAACTTAATTTTATTAAAAATATTTACTTGAAATATCAATTTTGATAGAAATATTTGGGTACATTTATATAGAAATTAAATTTGGTTTCAATTTGGAGAGGGACAAAATTGCTCCATTTTTACAAAATTTGGGACTAAATTGAAACAAAAATTAAAATACAATGACCAAATTCAGAATGTGGAAATGACACCTAGCATAATACTGACACGTGGCATTGTTACTACCATGTAGTCATTGCCACGTGGCACGACGTCGACTTGACACGTGGCAATTTTAAAAAAAATAAAAATTCAAAAAATCCAGGAATTGACACGTGGCACCCCATTTAACGTTATTACTACAGCATTAACGGAAATGACTTGATTGCATCAAATTTTCCAAAATAGGGACCAAATTGAGATAAAAACAAATAGAGGGATCAAATCGATATTTTGCTACGAACATGGAGACCAAAGGCATAATTAAACCAGAAATCAAGTACACCAAACAGTGGAGGATGTGCACAGACTTTACTGACCTTAACATGGCGTGTCTGAAGGACGCTTATCCATTGTCGATTATCGATCAATAGGTGGACAGAGCATCGGGGCACCACGTGTTGAGCTTTCTGGATGATTACGCAGGGTACAACTAGATACCCATGTACGAGCCTGGTCAAAGCAAAATCTCTTTCATCACTTAATGAGCCAACTATTGTTACGAAGTTATGTCGTATGGATTAAAGAACGCCAAAGCCACGCATCAGCGCCTCAGGGACAAGATCTTTCGTCACCAGATCGATCGAAGCCTGCAGGTGTATGTCGACGACATGGTGGTAAAGTCTCGGTCGACGATCATGTTGAAGACTTGGGCGAGATTTTCCATCAAATCCATAAATATAACATGCACGACCAAATGTGTCTTCGAACTTGGGACGATAAAGTTTTTAGGCTTCATGCTCACCGAAATTGAAGCCAACCTTGACAAATACACAACAGTCCTACCTATGAGGAGCCCTCAAAACCTCAAAGAAATACAGAGGTCGGTGGCACGATTTACGTCCTTAGCGAGATTTGTATCGCAACTAATCGAAAGGATTACGTCGATCCTCAAAACAATGAAGAAGTAGACATTGGACAAGTGGGACGAGTAGTGAAAAGCCACCTTTCAAGATATCAAAGAGATGCTTGCGAGTCTCCAATCATGTGTTGACCGTCCACCGAGTGTTCCTTTCAACTGTATCTATCGCATTGATCACCAAAAGTCATCCGTTTGGAAGTCGACTTTCATAAACCAAGTAAATAATACACTACAAGTGGACTTTCGTACCGGAGGAAAATCAAATAAAAAATCTCACCGGAAGTTAACTGCCATAAATTTACTAAATGACGTGACTTTTGTAAGTTTACTAAATGAAACGATTTTCAGTGAATTAAATTTGGGACATGACAAGTGAATTGAATTTGGGACATGACACCTTACTATAAGTAAGTTTACTCAAAGACGAAAACTTTAAAATTTAATAATTTCAAAATTGAATGACTTGTGAATTATATAATTTGTTGTGATAAAAATATATTATTTTAGAAATAAATTTTTATATTACATTGTATTCCAAAGTTTTTTTATTTAACAATTAATATATTAAATAATATATGTGAATGTGGTACATTTCCCGTGTCAACTCAGTGAAGTACGTGTTGCTAGAAAATATTTTTTTATTAAGTATTCAAAGAAGAAAAGTAGAATAATTTAGTTTGCCTATTAAAATAAATATGTGCATATGTTAACAAAATTCAATTTAACTCATAATAAAATTTAATTTAATTTATAAAGTAAAACTAAATAATCTTTTTCTTTATAGTTTATTTCTCTGTAAATAAAATTCAATTTAACTCATAATAAAGATTAATTTAATTTATTCAACAATAAAATAAATAGAATTCAATTTAAGAAAATAAAATTAAAACAATAAAAAAATAAAAATATTCATTCAAAAATAAAATAAATATATAACATAAGTAAATAAATAAAATAAAACATAAATAATAACCCATAAAAAATACCAATTAAAACAAAAACAAAAAAAAAGTTAAACAATAAAATATTCATGCAAAAAATAAATAAAGATAAAACATAAATAAACAAAATTATAAAATATAAATAAATACTAAAACGTAAGAAATACCAATTAAAACAAAAAAAAAAAGATAGCTTTTACATTTACGAGAGAAAACTAAATTTTATACAAATGGAAGTCATTTGTAATTGTTCCTATTTACTTCCGGAAGAGAATCAACACACTTCCAGAGCAGCTAAATCACCGGAAGTTGATACTCAAATTACTTTATTTTCGAAAGTACACTTTATGAGGTCAAAATCACTTGTCCACTCCATATCGAAAGCTATTATTCTACTTCAAAAATGTAATTGAACTAGAATTTTGATCCGTGCAACGCACGGGCTATTTTGTAGATGAATGAATTTTATTTTTTAAGTAAATAAAAAAATTTAAGAAGTTAAAGTTAGATATTAATAATAATGATAAATATGATTTAATATAGGAGATATCAATTTTATCATATTTATAAATAAATGCAACAGTTATGAAGATCATGACAATATTAATATTTTAGTAATTATTATTTTGTCTAATATAAAGTTTTAACTTTCTGAATATTTATATGTGTACCTGTTATGAATATTTATACAAAACTTCTGATTGATTTCATGGTTCAGAAGACCATTATAATCTACAATTTAAAATTGGATTAAAACAATAAAAGAATGCAATACAGTAATTGACAAATAATCAAAGTAGTATAAGATTAATTTGTATACTTTTTATCAAAGATTTTTAAATATTTATTTGTAAACCACATTTGTAGTTGTAGTGATTAGTTATATTTTCATCTTCATCTATAATTAGTATTTTCAATCCAATCTTCTTTTCTATTTCACTTTAGAAACTGTTACATATAGTTGTCCATGAGTGAATATGGTGTGAGGAAGATAAAGTCCAACTTTAGAGAGAGTTTGTCTTTGTCTTTTGTTATATGTGTTCTAAGTCACACAACTACTTTTCACCTAATTAAATTGAATATTAATATAATTAAAATTCATTTCTTAATAAAAAATTGATATAATTAAAATACAGTTGCAATCCATCACAAAAATTTTCAATTAAAAAAAATTAATACGATTATAATCTCTCCATTTTGCAACCACAATAATTTTGTATAGAACCAAAATATAATAACGTTTAGTATTTAATAATTATAATGTTAGTATTTATTATTTTTCGAATTTATTAATTATAACCTTACTATTTATTATTTTTTTATGAAGAAATTTATATTTGTAAGCTCTTTTTTTTTTAGTGTATAAAGTCTTTGGGCCTGGCCTTTTCGGAGGCCCAAGGCCAGCCCTTCAGTAGGATCCTATACCCTACATTGTCCCCTCATTTTGGCTCTTGTCACTTTTCAGAAGGCTCCCCCTCCCTTAAACGCTCTGAACTCTAAGAAAAGCAGGAGCTCTGCTAGGGCACGTACCATCTTCCATCTCCAAGCTAGCCTAACCCATCCGGTACTCTTGGTAAGTCGAACTCTAGAGCTTTAGTTTAATTCCTCCCTTTTTCTTCGCTGTTGAGCGCTTTGGGTATATTAGGGTTCGACCTCCTAACCCTGTGTTGGTTTGGATCTTCATGTTTCAGCT